>SESF01021702.1_pt1 | contig 33000 bp, 34 predicted proteins | sample 3171521 | NCBI WGS metagenome assembly SESF01 (sample SAMN10866945, study PRJNA518727) | freshwater metagenome | biome: subpolar coniferous forest; feature: holomictic lake; material: water; isolation source: holomictic Lake 227, 6 m and 8 m depth | place: Canada: near Kenora, Ontario | collected...
AAGTATTCTCCATCAGTTTTACCCTTAATTACATCGTCTGGATTTTTGTACGTTTTATTTATATATTTAATTGCATTGTCATATAATTGCTTGGCAGTTTTACCTTCTATAGTTAGAACTACATAAGTTTTCTCAGTGTTAATAGAGTCTCTTAATCCATTCGGTGTTAGAATAAGCTTTTGACCATAACTCATTGAGCAAAAAAGAATCAGTGATACTAAAATTAGTTTTCTCATAATCTCTGTTTTAAAAATTAGTTTATTTTGATTTAAATTCCGTTTATACGCCAATTATTTCTTATAAATAGTCTTGTCTTGCAATCACTTCTTTTTTTTCTAGAATGGGCCATAACACCTATATATGTGTAACTCAAAATCCTGTATGTACTACGGAGTTGCACATATATCCGTTATAGTTTTAGTCCTTTAATTATTAATTAACTCTTAATTAGCATTTTATAATAGCAATACTTAATTAACACAATTACTCATATATATTTTAACCTTTTGGATATATGCTTCATTTATAGTATTTAAAATATCCCCCGCAAATCTACAAATTTAAATTAACCCTACAAATACAAATCGGCGTATTTATTTTGAAATTTTATTAAACTGAATTTTTTATCGATACTATTTGAACATTAAATGTATTAATAGCCATTGGACAAGCCGCATATATGTTAATATATCTAAAGTATGAGGGTTACTAATGCTCTAAATTTAGGTTAATTTAAAATATTTCTTGTTTATAGTTAAATATGTTTATTTCATTTTCAATAACAAAATAAATCAATTTATTATGACGTTAAATTTAAATATATAAATATGCTTATACTCTCATTTCCACGGGGTTAAAGCTGTCACTTCCGGTAAGTGAACCGGCAGATTATCGGTCAACTTTTAGATAACATTACGGTTGTTTAGTAGATCGTTGGTCATGACTTATTGCCTGACTGATAACTTTAGCGATTCTACAGTCATGACTGAAAGTGCTACAGTGATGACTGAGTGAAATACAGTCAACTTTGTAGGAGTGTCAGTTAAGCATAATTAAGCTAAAGTCATGTCTGAGGGAGTTTTTGATTTGACTCTATGTGCTTCAGTCATTACTCAATTTATTCTTAGGCTCTGCAAAGAATAAGTTCCAAATGGAATAATATTCAATTATAATGAACATAAGTTCATAACTATTGTTATCTTTGTACGCTCAACTCTTATTCAATCCCTGTGCCACGACCCAAACAAGACCGTAAGATTTGCAATCCTCCACTTATGCTGGGTTTTAAACCTTATGGCATTCCACGCCACCCGGTTAGTTCGGTTTCATTGCAATATGATGAATATGAAAGTATTCGTCTGCTCGATTATGAGGGGATGAATCAGGATCAGGCAGCGGAGCAAATGAATGTATCACGTCCCACGCTGACACGCATTTACGAACAAGCCCGCAAAACCATTGCTCAAGCTCTGGTAGAAGGAAAAATGATTGTGATTGAAGGTGGAAATGTACAGTTTGAAAAACAATGGTTTCGATGTAAACGCTGTTTTAAACTAATTGGCGGTTTGGAGAATCATGTGCGTTGTAAGGACTGTAAAACATTTTGCGTTGATGAGCTGACGCCTATAAATAAAGAATAAAAAATCAAGAAATATTAAACTGATTGATACATTTCATTTTCAAATTTTCAAATCAGCACATTTTCAAATTAAATTTAAACTAATTCAAAAAACTATAGTATGAACGATAATTTTAAAGCAAAAGCAGCCCAATGGGATAGTCCCGATAAGATTAAAATGACTCAGAAATTTCTGAGTGAAATGCTGTTCAATGTCAATCCATTGCAGAGTTGGAAAGCGATGGAAATTGGTGCAGGAACTGGTTTAGTGGGACTTAATGTTGAGCCCTTAGTTGCGAAGGTTGTTATGGTAGATACTTCTGAAGCTATGCTGGGAGTATTAAAAGAGAAATTGAATGAAAGCAGTAAAGTAGAAATACTGCATGGCGAAGTTTTTGATTACAAAAAGCAAGATATTGATTTTGTATTTTCGGCCATGGCATTTCATCATCTCACTGATGTGGAAAAAACGCTGGAACAGTTAGCTACTATTACAAAACCGGGTGCATGGGTAGTTGTAGGCGATTTGGTTACAGAAGATGGTTCGTTTCACAATTTTGAACCGATTCCCTATTGTGGTTTTGATACGAGTATTTTGTCAAAACAATTCGTTCAAGCTGGTTTTGAAGTGAAGTTAGTAAAAATATACAATACAATAACCCGTGTTACCGACGAAAAAACAACGAGTTACGAGCAATTTATGCTTATTGCCAAACGCTTGTAGAAAAGGAGAAAATTAATATGAAAATTGCAGTACCAACAAAGGAAAATAAGCAAATTGATTCCCATTTCGGACATTGTGAATTTTACAGCATTTTTACTGTTTCCGACAACAATGAAATAACAGCGGAAACGATTCTTAAATCGCCACAAGGTTGCGGATGTAAGTCAAACATTGCTTACGATTTGGCTGAACTGGGTGTGAAAATTATGCTTGCCGGTGGAATTGGCGATGGAGCAATCAATAAACTAGCTTCGCAAAACATTCAGGTTATTCGCAACTGCAAAGGCGATGTACAGCAATTGGTGGATGATTATCTGGCCGGGAAAATTCAGGATGGCGGATCAAATTGTGCTTCACACGGGCATGAGGAGGGGCATGTTTGCAGTCATAATTAAAATCAGTGAGTTATGGGCAATTCTGTTTCCTCAAAACAATTTACAGGAATCGTTTATCTGATTCTTGCATTTCTCTGTCTGACTCCTTATGTCACAGCACCGCTTGCTTTGTTTTTAGGATTGCTATTTGCTCTGACGCTGGGTTCTCCCTTTCCTAAATTCAATAAAAAAGCATCGAAATATTTGCTGCAAATATCCGTGGTGGGTTTGGGTTTTGGCATGAATTTACTCGACTCGGTGAAAGCCGGTTCAGACGGTATGCTATTCACCCTGTTTTCAGTGGTTAGTGTCATGATCATCGGAATACTGGTGGGAAAATGGCTCAATATCGGAAAAGTACCTTCTTACTTAATTGCTTCGGGAACGGCCATTTGCGGTGGAAGCGCCATTGCAGCTGTTGGTCCTATTGCCAAAGCCAACGAGAGTGAGATGTCGGTTTCATTGGCTACTATTTTTGTACTGAATGCCGTTGCATTGTTTCTGTTTCCGGTGTTAGGACATTGGCTGAATCTTACTCAACATCAATTCGGGTTGTGGGCAGCCATTGCCATTCACGATACGAGTTCTGTTGTTGGAGCAGGAGCCACTTTTGGCGAAGAAGCGCTGAAAGTAGCTACCACCGTAAAACTCACCCGGGCTTTATGGATTATTCCACTGTCTGTCTTTACTTCGTTTTATTTCAAATCGAAAGGCGATAAAATTACGATACCGTGGTTCATTCTGTTTTTCATACTTGCCATGGTGTTGAATACCTATTTGAATATTCCAAAAGCTATTTCACACGATATTGTATCCGTTTCCCGACAAAGTCTTACGCTTACACTTTTCTTTATCGGAGGAGGTTTGTCAAGGTCAACCATCAAATCTGTTGGTATAAAACCACTTGTGTTGGGAGTTACGCTATGGTTTTTCATAGCTCTTATCAGTTTGGCGTTTATCTATTTTCTGTATTAGAATTTGAGTTGTTTGAAATTAAAAAACACAATAAGTTTTAAATTATGAAAGGAAATTTTGATTCAATAATCAATGAAAACCGACCGGTTATAGTAGATTTTCATGCCGTTTGGTGTGGACCGTGTAAAACACAATCGCCCATTCTAAAACAAGTAGCCGAAGAACTGGGCGAACGCATTAAAGTAATAAAGATTGATGTGGATCAAAACCCGATGATAGCAAGCCGTTACCAGATACAAAGTGTGCCTACTTTAATGATTTTCAAGAATGGAGAAATAAAACACAAACAAGCCGGTGTACATACTAAAGCTCAATTAATGGGTATACTGCTCAATATCTTTTAAAAATGCATCAGAAAGGTTCTGTTGGTTTTATCATACAGCATTCCTATAATGCTCCTTTATTAATAACGAAACCTTATCACCTAAAAAGTTATGCCCTTTTGCACTTAAATGTGCCGGATTGTAATACATTTCTTTATCAAAAGGAAAATCTTCAAATGAATTGACGAATATGACATTGGGCAAATTTAAAAAATAATGTTCAAACTTAGTAATAGCTTTCTTTCTAATTAAGTTGTTAGCTGAATGATATAGTGGCAGTGGAGTAATTATAACAAAGTCTATTTTATAATTTTCTTTTATCATATTCTGTAGTTTAATAAAGTATTTGTTGTTACGACGTTCAATAAAATACCAATACAGAGGAGTTAACAGAGTTTTTGTCAGGTATATAATATCTCTGTATAGTAAGCCTTGCCCTTCGTAGAAATCATGATTATTATCTGATAACGGATTGATATCTTCAAAGGATTGATTCTTGATTTTATTTTTTTTATTAAGGTACTTCCTGAAATCCAACGATGGATGAAATTCATGATTTCCTAATTGTAACACAACTAAATCAGTTGGATATTCTTCAAGTATATTCTTTAAATTTTCGATATTTTTCAATTGAAAAAGTGCTTTTTTATAAACGCATATTGTTTTTGTGTTATTTTGAATGATATCAATGAAAGAAGGTTCTCTTAAAGCCCCATAACCACCCACATGACATCCTCCTAACGCAATAAAGTTTTCAGTAGTTTTCATAACAATCAATTTTTTACCATTAATAATTTCTAATATTCAGCACAAAGTAAGTACCGAATTTTCTGAAATTATTATAGAAATCAGCGAATGAAATGAATTTATCAGTGAAAAATGAACAAATTACTGCTAACTTAATTTTAAGCCCTGAGATTAAGTATTTATAGTAACTGCTCGCAAATAAACTCTTTATTTTTCTGGTCTATATTATACAAAAAAAGCTATCAGAATTGTATCTGACAGCTTTTAAAAATCGAACACAACAATCTGATTTTAATTCTTTTCTTCCAATTTACGTTCCAACTCATCCAACCGATCATTGGCCGAATGTACCATCATAGTTACACGAACAAAAGGTGCTCCCATTAGAAACAGAGCAATTGAAACCAGTAATCCTGATAAATTAAAATGTACACTGTTTAATACAATTCCCGTTAAACCAATTAAGGTCGCAAAAATTCCTCCGGGAACTCCGAGCGGACAACGTAATTTCTTCTTTTCTTCCATCTTAGTACTTATTTAGTTTGTTTAGTAGTTCTTGTTTAGTAGGCACTTGTTTAAATGCTATTTCGTTATTTATCAAAAGGGTTGGTACTGTGTTAATCCCCAACTTCATCGATTTAATCATTCCCAACGGTGCATTGGCCATGGTTTTTTTCAGCACAAACTTATCGCTAAATGTGGGCAATACTTCATCAAGGATTCGCTGCAGTATTTTACAGTTCGGGCAAGTGAGTGTATAATACATTTCAATTATTACTGCTGTGTGCTTATCCATCCTTATTTCTTCAACAAGACTTCAACTATGGCTTTCTTGAAAGAATCTTTAGGCAAAGCTCCCTGTGCCATTTGAGGTGCAGCATTCATCGGGCAAAAAAGGATAGATGGAATACTGCGGATTCCAAAAGCACCCGCCAATTCCTGTTCGGCTTCCGTATCTACTTTGTAAATGTAAATCTGTCCTTCATATTCTTTAGCAAGATCTTCCAATATAGGTGCAACCACTTTACAAGGTCCACACCATGCAGCATAAAAGTCAATAATACAAGGTTTATCTCCCAGGTATTTCCATTCAGTTGGATTGGCTTCGAAATTGGCTACTTTTGATAAAAATTCGGCTTTAGTTAAATGAATTGTTCCCATTTTTTCTCTGTTTTTTGTTGTTCGTTATATACTGTTTTGTTTTCTTTATTTTCCCCGGCAAATGCCAAAAGTTTGAATGCAAGCAATATAGCTGCAAAAATTGATTTCTTCATATTGTTTTATTTTGATTTAAGAACCAAAAGTCAAGAACCAAGATGCCAGATTTGTGAATTTTGATGGATACTTATAATTAAACGTCTTTGTTCTTTATTCTTTGTTCTTTGCTCTTTATAAAGCACATCCCCAGATAGATGGTTCGTCGGATTCAATTTCCTGTTCGTTTTCAAATTCAGGATAACCCATCGTTAGAAGCATTTCTGCTATTTCTTTTCTGCTGACTTCGTCGGTGTGAGACACCAACACTTTGCCATCAATCTGATCTATCTCAGCGCCAAAAACGCCTCGTAAAGTTCCCAAACTTTTTAGGGTTTTGTTCGTGCAGGTCATGCAGTGCGATTTTGATAGGATAAATGTGCTATACATGATTTTATTTTGTTGGTTCGTATTTTTCTGTTTTAATTATGGCTTTATCATCTTTACGAATGGGTGTTTCGCAACTTCCTCCCGGGCAACTGATATTAAACACGGCCTGTAAACCCAGAATTATTGCTCCAAAAAGATAGAAAGATTCGCGATTGTAGTAATAGGCAATACCCAAAATTCCGGCTAAAACGAGCCTGAAAATACGGGTAGGCCTCCAACTTTTAAAGTAATTCTTAATTTGTTCCATGTTCTTTCTTTTTAAACATATCTAGTAATAAATATCCAAGTAATGATCCGTATAAAACTGTTATATAAGGGTTTGATGTTATCGGGCAAGTTCCACTGGCACAACCAACGAAATGATAATATAAAAATCCGGCAACACCCCCAACGAGTATTCCAATGATTTTTAAAATATGCTTCTTTAAAAAAATATTCATTGTGATTATTATTATAAATTCAATACTTTATCTTGATTATCTGACACTTTACATTCAACTAAAAGTTTATTTCTGAACCAAAACTTCGGTTATCATTTTTTTGAAATCTTCTTTTTGCATGGCACCTTGTGACATTTGTGGAGTTCCACTCATTGGACAAAAGAACAGAGTTGGGATACTTTGAATGCCATAAGCAGCGGCTATTTCAGGTTCTGCATCAACATCTACTTTGTAAACGTAAATCTGACCATCATATTCTTTTGCCAGGTCTTCAATAATAGGTGCTATCGTTTTACAGGGTCCACACCAGGTAGCGTAAAAATCGATAATACAGGGTTTATCGCCAAGGTATTTCCATTCAGTTGGATTTGTCTGGAAATTGGCAACTTTAGATAAAAATTCAGCTTTAGTAAGATGAATCGGAGCCACGATTTTCTCGCTTTGTTGTTTTTCGTCAATCTTACTCTCTTGTTTTTTTCCAGTACAAGCGGTGAATAATACAACCAGCATCATGCTGGCAAATATTAGTTTTTTCATTTTGATTTTCATTTATATAGTGATTGAGTTGATTTCTTTCAATAAAAAATCCTTTTGTTTGATTCCTACGAAACGCTTCAGTTCTTTTCCGTTTTTGAAAAGAATAAGCGTGGGAATACTTCGTACATTAAACTTTTGTGCCATTGACTGATATTGCTCAATATTTAGTTTTCCAACATGAGAGTTTCCGCTTAGTTCATCTGCCAGGTCATTTAGCACGGGTGCCATCATTTTACATGGTGCACACCATTCTGCCCAAAAATCAACCAACACAACTTTATTCTTTGTTTGTTGCTGAAAGTTAGTATCGGTCAATGTCATAATATTAGCATGATCTGCCACTTTTGGAAGACTCTTCATTTTGATTCGGGTATAGACATTCAAAATTAAAAATCCCAAAATAATACTGCCAATGATGATGAATGCTGTTTGCATAATGATTCAATTTTAAAATAATTACTTCACGAATTCCTGATACGGATTATGTTTATGTTCCCGATCTTTCACCACCAAGGTTGTGGTAGGAGCTTTCGATTTCATATTGAACAGTATATCATGCCCTACACAAAGTCCGAATGATATATTCAGATCCGTTTCGTTCTGAGCCAGATAATCAGCCTGACCAGCAGGATTGCAGGAGGTACCTTTCACCGTTTCAACATTCAGAAGTTCAGAGCCTTTAATTTTAGCATATTTGCAATCTACCGTGTAAACTTCAAATTTATCAGCAAATCGAGCTTTTAATTCCTGCGCTTCGCGAGTCATACCAACACAATGTGCAATGCCAATGCGTTTTACTCCTGAATTTTGAGCAAATAGCTTCAATTCTTCCACCCGGTTTTTTCCCATTAGCAGGGAATCCTCAGCAGCACGCATCAGTTTTAAATCGCTTTCTGAATAAAGCTCTTTTTGTTTTTCCATTTGGCTGTTTTTACTTTTGACCTTTTCCAAAGTATAGAAACTTTGGAAAAGGCAATTGTTTATTATTTTTCGTAAGCAAAATTATTTGCTGCCCAACCGGGAAAACCGTCCATCAGTTGATATACGTTTTTGAACCCTTTCTGCATCATATAATCCACTGCCATACCACTGCGGTGATTAGTACGGCAATAAACAAGATATTTAGCATTATGATTAAGCTTGTCTAATTTGCTGAAAGCATCATTCTGACGTATATCAATATTTTGAGCACCTTTTAAGTGCCCCATAGCAAACTCTTCAGCTGTTCTTACATCCAGTATGACAATAGCTTTGTTCTTTTTCAAAACCTCCTTTATCTCGGGAGAACTAAGCTGCATCCGCTGAGCTGATACACTAGTGAATGAAGCCAACATCAATACGAATATTGGGAATAAAATTTTCAGTTTCATAAATCTGTTGTTTTAAAGCTGAATTATTTCTTCTTACTCCAGGTATTAATGCCGAAAGGCCAATACAACGGACAAAAGCCCACTAATGCTGTCAGTGTAAATACTCCAGCCAAAACCAGCAATACAATTCCTAATGTTCCACTAACTACATTTGTAAAATACAATCCTACAAAAATCAAAGCAACCATAATACGGATAACTCTGTCAATCATTCCTACATTTGTTTTCATACTCTTTAATTCTTAAATTGTTTTTAAATTTATTTCAAACTTTTCCAAAGTTTGAAACTTTGGAAAAAGTTTGGTTTTTTATAATTCTTTCGATATCGTTATTGCCGCAATGGTTCCATCGGCCACAGCCGTGGTAATCTGGCGGTATTTTTTGCTGATAATATCGCCAATGGCAAATACATCGGGAATACTTGTTTTCATGTCTTCGTCGGTAAGAATATATCCCCAATTATTCATGTCAGGAAGCGTTTCGCCCAAGTCCGATACATTGGATTTAAAACCAATAAATACGAAAACGCCATCCGATTCAAGTTCTTTTACTTCTTTGGTTTTCAAGTCCTCAATAGTTGTAATCATTATGTTTCCACGTTTCTCAAATCCTCGTGGTTCATGTTCGTACATCACGGTTATTTTTTCATTATCCTGCAATTGTTCAATAGCAGTCTGGTTGGCTGTCAGCTTGTCAAACTGATGAATCATTGTTACTTTGCTTGCAAACTTGGTAATGAACAAAGCTTCTTCTACCGCCGAATTTCCACCACCAATAACGGTTACTTCTTTATCCACAAAATACTTCGCATCGCAGGTAGCACAATACGAAATTCCTTTTCCTTTGAATTCGCTTTCGCCGGGAGCATTCATTGTGTTTGGAGTTGTACCGGTGGCAATAATGATTTTCTTGGCACGAATGGTTTCTAACTCATCAATCACAATTTTTTTTTTCAATAAATCCACCGAAGTAATATCTACAGCCACTTTAAAATCAATACCCGTTTGTTTGGCTTGTTCGCTCATGTAGTGTGCCAACATAAAACCCGGTTGTGCTTCCGTAAATCCCGGATAATTGGAAACCTGATGGGTAATACCCATATAGCCGCCTGGAAGTGCCGGGTCAATCAAAACTGTTTTAATTTTGGCTTGTCCCAAATAAAGTCCGGCTGTCAGTCCGGCAGGTCCGCCACCTAAAATAGCCACATCATATTCTGAAACAATTGGCTTTTGGTTGGCTTTAATAGCTGTAATTTCTTCCGAGGTCAACATGGCATCCAATCGTTCCCTAATTTCCGATTTCTTGATTCCACCGTTTATGGAACCGCTAACTTGCTTTCCATTTTCAAAGAACAACAAGGTTGGGGACGAACTTACTCCTAATTCTGTTGCCAATTCACGGTTTCCCTGACGGAAAATCTTCAAGAATTTAATTTTTTCTCCATACAATTCAGCCATTGCATCAAATTTTGGTGCCAGTGCTTCACAGGGCGCACATTCGGTAGAGTAAAAATCAATAACAACTTTTCCTCCGTTCAAAACTTCTTTTTCAAAATCTACTGCATTAATTTCTTTCATTAAAGCCTCCCTAAATCCCTCCACAGGAGGGACTTGATATTAGTATTGTTATTGATTTAATATTATTCATGTTCATGTTTAGGCGAGTAAAAACTCCAAACCGCACTCTTGAATTTCCCCTTTAGGGGGTTAGGGGGCTTGGATTAAGTAATACGCCGCTCCCAACGATAATAATTCTTTTACCGGACGGCAATCGGGTGAATTAGGATGTCCATTCTTATTTTTGGCCACCGAAGCGCATCCACCACCACAAGCCAACCCCACAGAGCAGGTTTTACATTCTTCTATAGTTGTAATATCGCGGTTCTGCCAACTTTCTATGGCCGATTCATTTTTTGTAATTTCAGGATAAAAAGTACCAAGTTCGTCGCCTTTATTCCCAACCGTGGCAGTGCAGGAATAAATTGTTCCTGTAAAGTCAAATGCCCATTCGGTTTTACAAGCGGGACATGAATCAAACAATGCCATTGGCAATTCTTCGTGTTCCGAAATATATTTGGCAATGGAGAAAGCCGGTTTGTAAAATTCAGCTATATACGGATGTTTTTTCAACAAATCATATAAATGCTGATACAGCGTGGCACGGTCGAAAAGTTTCTCAGGTGTGCTGTTGCAAAAATGCAGTTCATAATTTCTGCCGATTTGAGTTTTAAACAGCGGAAATGAAGTCCAGCCTTTATCAATAGCAAAGCGCGAAAGTCCGGCCAGATTTTCTATATTCTCTTTATCAATCACCATGCGCAGGTTTATATTGATTCCGGCTGCAAGGCAAGCGTCAATTCCTTCTACAATTTTATCAAAAGTAGGTTGTTTCCCTTTCAGGTATCGACGGCCATCATGGACTTCCTGCGTGCCATCCAGCGTAACTTGTACTTCACGAATACTGGCTGTTTTCAACATATCTACATACGAAGCCAACGTATAACCGTTTGTCACAAAAGCAACATCCAGTTTGGCTTCGTTGGCTTTGCCCAATAAATGTGCAATCATATTGCGTTGATGATCGCCCGGCAAAAGCGGCTCACCACCAAAAACAGTAATATATTTCCTCCGTCCGGCAAACTCTGTATTGATATAATTGAAAAATGCATCAACAACTTCATTGTTTACCACTTTTTGAACCGGATTATAACCTTCCTGATAACAATATGAACAGGCAAAATTGCAGGAATAATTAGGTACAAAAAATAACTGGACTTCATCTTCTTCACGTTTCTCAGTGAAGTCAAGATAAGCCAGTTTGAAAGCACGTTTTTCCTTTGCCTCGTCAGTCAGATAGCCTTTTTGTGTAAACTCACCGCTTGGATCAAGTTGTTGTTCCAACATTTTGACTTCATTAGTTGAGATGATATCAGCCGATTTACTTAATGGATTGACAATGAAGAAATTTTCAGAGTCGGCTATGGGTGTGATAATATTATGTTTAGAAATATGACCCACAAGCTCTGAAGAGAGCCTTGGTGCTATATATTCGAATTGTTTTGAGCTATCTTTCATTATTATTAATCTTAAACATTATAAAAACCTAACCCTAAAGGAGATATTATTCCCCTTTAGGGGTTAGGGGTTGTTTTTATAGCTTAGTCATGACAACCGGCTACAATAATCGATACTTTAGCACAACATTGTGCTACTTTCGACTCTGATTTGTTGCTCGAACAGCAACTTTTCTTCACTACACTTTTCATACTTGCAAATTTAAAATGAATAAAAAAGAAATGAATTATTTTATTTCCTCCACTAAATCAGGCATTCCAGCAATGATTTGGTTCAGATAACTTGTTTGATTTTGTTTTAAATCCTGAAATTGTAAAGCTCGAAACAATTGCCTGACCTTTCTCGTAAGGTGCAGATTCTTCCAAAACTGTAATTTCATGAAATCCTGCTTTTTTCAGAATTTGCAGGTATTTATCCTTCGTTTCGGCACCAGCCCAACATTCAGCCACAGCCACAGGATCATTCTTATATTCTTCGGCAATATCTTTTAGCGCGTAAATATCACTTACCACAAAACGACCACCTTCTTTAAGTATGCGATAAACTTCATTCCAAACGGATTGTTTGTCAGAACTATGGTTGATAGTGCAGTTGGATATCACTAAATCAGTACTGTTATTTTCAAAAGGCAACTCTTCAAGTTCAGCTTTTACAATCGTAGCATTTGCTACTTCAAATTTGGCAATATTGGCTTTGGCTTTGGCAATCATCCCTTCCGAAATGTCAATTCCATAAGAATGTCCGTCTTCCCCAACTTCTTCAGCCATCCTTAATACGTCGTTACCACGACCGCTGCCCAAATCCACACAAATTTCTCCCTGTTGCGGTTTGGCATAATTTATAGCACCACCACATGATAAACAACAAGCGCTTTCTCTTAATTCGGAGTATCGTACATTTATTGCTTCAGTAATCATAACGAATCATATTTTATATTGTTTTCTGAATGACGCTGCAAAGATAAATGAATTATTTTGAATTACAATAGTATCACCATTTAAATTATTATAATATCACTGATATTTTTTATTTTTATTTCTACTGATAATTATTTTCAGGATAAAAACCGATTATATAACATTCTGAAAACTCAAGTTAACAGACTCAGATTCGACTGATAAATAAACGATTACAAATGTCGCTCTTTAATATCTATCTTCATTTGTACTTGCCATATATTCAACCTTGAAGTGACGAGAACCAACTAAAATTGTGATATTCATCACGAATTGAAAAGTGCTCATATTTTCCTTGAATTTATCCAGAATAATAATTTAGCTTTGTAGGGCTTTGTTTTCTGAAATTAGTTCAATATATTTATATCAACACCTATGTCAAAAGTTCTTATTCTGGGAGCTGGCATCTCCGGACACACAGCCGCTTTAATCGCCAAAAGAAAACTGGGAAAGAATCATGAAGTCGAAGTGATTAGTCCTAACAGTAATTATCAATGGGTTCCATCCAATATTTGGGTAGGAATGGGATTAATGACCCCCGAACAGGTTAAGTTTGAGCTTTCTCCTGTATATAAACGCACCGGAATAATGTACCGTCAGGCAATGGCTGTTTCAATTCATCCCAATGGTGACAAAATATCAAGCAAAGGCTATGTGACTATAAAATATGTCACCGGCGAGTTGAAAGATAAAGAAGAGAATGTGGAATATGATTACCTGATTAATGCTACCGGACCAAAACTAAATTTTGCCGCTACCGAAGGTCTCGGACCTGACAAATTTAGCTCTTCAGTATGTACGTATCAACATGCAACGCACGCATGGGAAAATCTACAAAAGTGTTTCAAGAAAATGGAAGCAGGCGAAAAGCAACGGATTCTGATCGGAACCGGTCACCCGTTAGCAACCTGTCAGGGAGCTGCGTTTGAATATTCACTGAATATCGCTTTTGAAATAAACAAACGAAAATTAAATCATTTAGCTGAGCTTACCTGGATTTCCAACGAATATGAATTAGGTGACTTTGGGATGGGTGGAGCGTATGTAAAGCGTGGAGGATATATTACGCCAACTAAAATCTTTGCCGAATCAATTTTCAAAGAATATAATATCAACTGGATTACAGGTGCTGGAGTCAATAAAGTGGAAGAAGGATTAGTGCATTACGAAACGCTGGATGGTGAATATCACAGCAGAGAGTTTGATTTTGCCATGCTTATTCCTAGTTTCGCTGGAGCTGGCATGAAAGCGTATAACAAACAGGACGAAGATATTACTTCCGATATTTTTGTGGCAAATGGCATGATGATAGTCGATGCCGATTACACACCAAAGGCTTACGAAGAATGGAAGGCGTCAGACTGGCCTTCAATATATAAGTCACCATTGTACGACAATGTGTATGCTGCAGGAATTGCATTTGCTCCTCCTCACGCTATGTCGAAACCAATGAAAAGCAAGAATGGAACGCAGATAAACCCGACACCACCACGGACCGGAATGCCTTCGGGAGTCATAGGTCGTATTGTGGCTGAAAATATTGTCGATAAAATCAAAACCGGCACCACAGACCACAAACACAAAGCATCGATGTCGAAAATGGGTGCTGCCTGTATAGTTTCAGCCGGATATGGAATTCGTCATGGGCAAGCAGCGGTTATGACAGTAAATCCTATTGTTCCCGATTGGGAAAAGTACCCTAAATGGGGTCGGAATATTAATGATACAGTTGGTGAAATTGGCTTAGCCGGGCATTGGATGAAGTTGTTTATGCACTACATGTTTCTATACAAGGCTAAAGCACTTCCATTCTGGTGGGTTATTCCTGAATAAAAAAACGTATCAGTCAAACTCTTTAAAGATAAAAATCATGAAAACAGAATTAGAAAAAACAATACCATACAGCGATATGTCTTTTGCAACTGAACCAACCCGCTGGACTAAATTTTGGAGAAGGTCATTTATTTTTCAACTTATACGCTTTTTTGTTCTTAATCTCAAAATCATGCGCATAGTGGTTGGGGGACATTCATAATTTATTTAATTATAAAATTTAGTACTTTGTCCTATCTAAAAAGCAGAATAAAAAGATAATACAAAAAAACTTGTTTAATTTATAACGCCTGAGAAAATCCTCAGGCGTTTTTTGTGTATAAAAGTTAGGTTTTTTATGTTGAAGAGCATAAAAACACATATTTTTAACTATAAACACGGCATTTTTAGTTGATATTTCTTCTATTCGAATGATATTTTAGCAAACAAAAAAAAAATACTGAATATCATATTGTAATTATTACAGATAAAATAAAACCGTTTTATTACTTTATGTAGATATATAATTTCATATTGACAATCCCTAAAATTAATTCATATTATTTTGATAGTAATTGATTCTTGATTATATCATTTTGCTTATTTTTGCATCGTATTAAAAACATTATGTCAGCAATTATTCATTTAAACAAACAATTAGTATATTTATTTAAAAAAAGTAGAAACAATTTATTATTAAACATCATTTAAATTTTACATTTATGAGAAAGATTAGATTAGTGGCAATTTTAGCAATTGCAGTATTGACAATTACAAGTGCAAAAGCACAGTTCGCAACCGGAGCCGACATCGTTAGCTCGTATGTATGGCGTGGGGTACCACAAGAAAGCACCAAAGGTACACCCAATATCCAGCCTTTTGTTTCATATACTATTGGCGGATTTACAGTTGGTTCATGGGCATCAAGCAGCCTTCTTGGAAATGTAAAAGAAGTAGACCTTTATGCTACATACACCATTTCACCTGCATTGGCAGTAACAATCACGGATTACAACTGGGGATTTACAAAAAGTTATTTTGATTACGGAACAACTACCGACCACATTTATGAAGCAACAGTTGCTTATACTGGTCCTGAAAAATTCCCAATCAGCGCTTCCATCAATACCATGTTTGCGGGGAACGACAAAAGCTTAACCGATGCAACCAAACAGGCATTTACAACCTATATTGAATTAGGTTATCAGGTTACTCCATTAGTAAAAGTATTTGCAGGTGGTGTATTAGGAGGAAGTTCAAATTACGCAACAACTGCTGCCGGAGTTACTAACGTTGGCATCAAAGTAAGCAAATCGATAGTTATTACAGATAAATTATGTCTTCCTGTATACGGAATCTTAGGTGCAAATCCTTACTCAGGTGGAGCTTTCTTTGTAGCAGGTATTACATTATAATATATAAAGCATTTGTTTTAAGGTATATCGAGAAATAATAAAATAATAAACACAACAATTAAAATTAAACATTATGAGTAAAACATTAGCACTCCCTAGAAGGAGCGGATATTTCTCTAGAATTAGTGAGAATATCTCAAAACCAAAAAACTGGAAACTTTTCGCAGCATTCTTTGGTGGTAAAATGCTGGGCTTACTGGCAGTAGTTGCAGCCATGGTTTTAATACCTGGTTTAATTGGTGGAACAGACGCTCATGCTGCTGAAACTTATACAGCACATGAAACATCGATGATGAATTCATTGAATACAGTATGGACATTAGTTGCAGCAGCATTGGTTTTCGGTATGCAAGCAGGTTTCGTTATGTTAGAAGCCGGTTTTGCTAGAAAAAGAGAAGCTGTTAACGTGCTTATTGAGTGTGTATTAGACACAGCCATTTGCGGAGTATCTTTCTGGGCAATCGGCTATGCATTTATGTTCAGTCACGGTAACGGATTTATCGGATTAAACTGGTTCTTTTTACAAGGAGCACCTGATACTTACGAAACTACCGGAGTTGCATTATTAGCACATTGGGTATTCCAGTTTGCATTTGCTGATACCGCTTCAACTATTACTTCCGGAGCAATGATTGGACGTACAAGTTTCCGTGGTGATATTCTTTACAGTATTGCAGTTACTGCATTTATTTATCCAATTATTGGTCACTGGGCATGGGGTCCTGATGGTTTCTTAGTAACAATGGGTTCTGCAGGCAACTTCTTACCTTCATTAGGCAATCCTTTCCGTGATTTTGCAGGATCAACTGTAGTTCACACCATTGGTGGAGTAGTTTCACTGGCCGGAGCAATTGTGTTGGGACCACGTATCGGACGTATTTTTTTACGTGACGACAAAAAACGTGGTGGTCTTCCTGCAGCTCATAACTTACCGGTAGCAGTAACTGGTGCATTCCTTCTTTGGTTTGGTTGGTACGGTTTCAACCCTGGTAGTACATTGTCGGCAATGGATGCAATAGGTATTGGTCGTGTAGCTGCAAACACAACTATTGCAGCTTGTACAGGAGCGTTAAGTGCTATGATCTTGGCCTATTATGTTGGATCATTTAAAGGCAAATTCGACGTTGGTTTTACAGTGAACGGTTTATTAGGAGGTTTAGTTGCCATCACAGCTCCTTGTTATTGGGTTTCTCCACTTGGCGCACTTATAATTGGTGCAGTTGCCGGAGCAGTGGTATTTGGAGGAATCTATTTGTTGGAATATCTTCGCATTGATGATCCAGTTGGTGCAGTTCCAGTTCATGGTTTGAACGGTATTTGGGGAACATTGTCACTCGGTTTATTTGCAAGTGGTCAATTTGGAGCTACAGGTCCAATGGGAGCTGACAACACAGCACCAGTTACCGGATTATTCTACGGTGGTGGTTGGAACGTATTCCTTGCACAGCTTGTAGGCAATGCAATTATCACATTGAGTACTTTTGCAGTAGCCATGTTAGTAATGTTTATTGTAAGTAAATTACCATATCCGTTCAAACTACGTGTTGAAGCTAAAGGCGAAACAGCATTCGGTGGTATCGATGTATTTGAACACGGAGCTGAAGCTTATAACAACTAATATAAATTGAATAAAACGAAAAGCAACAATGTTATTAATATTGATATTTTTAATGAAGTAGTTGCTTTATCGTTCAATTTCAATAATTTTGTAATATAAACGAAGAATAAAACAATTAAAAACATAAAACATTATGAAAAAGATAGAAGCAATTATCAGACGCTCAAAATTCGAAGACGTTAAAGATGCGTTACATGGAATTGATATTGATTTCTTTACCTATTCCGAAACCTACGGTGTAGGAAATGAGAGAAAAGAAAAAAACGTATTTCGGGGCTCGACTGACACTTCCAACATATCTCGCCTCACTTTATCTATAGTTGTACGCGACATTAATTTACAGAAAACAATTGATTGTCTGTTAGATACTGCCTATACTGGTGAAGTAGGAGATGGAAAATTATTCGTATCAACAATTGACGAATCATATAGAATACGGACAAGAGAAAAAGGAGACGAATCTTTGTATGTAAAATAAAAGCATACATAATTCAAGAGACTAACAATTAAAGTGCAGACCGATCGGCCTGCACTTTTCAAAACACGGTGAAACTATTTAGAACTAATCGTGTGTTTTTTAGTTTTATTGTTTCGGGCAGACTACTTCGTGAGAAATAGTCTGCCTCTTTTGTTTTCGGTTGATTAAATAAATAAATGCAAATTAATATACACATTATAGTATTAATTGTAATATCTCAATACATTTATGTAGTAAAATTGCTATAATTGCACATTAATGTAACTATTTTTCAATTTTTATAATCATTTTGCTTTGAAGTATAGAAAATATATAATACTTTTGCAGCAAAATTACAATTTGTCATTTATAAAACGATAATATTTACATTTTGCATATAGATTATCAAAACACTATACAATATGTAAATTTATTTTTAATAAACGAAACAATAGAAAACTAACATTATCACTAAATGAAAAAAATTGAAGCGATTATTCGCAAATCTAAATTTGAGGATGTCAAACAGGCATTATACGATGTTGGCATCGAGTGGTTCTCCTACTGGGACATTACAGGATTGGGCAAATCGACTGAAGAACAGGTAGTTCGAGGTCAGGTTTTCAAATCGGGATATATTCAACGACGAATGATTTCGATTGTTGTCAGAGACATCAACATGGAAAAAACCGTAAATGCTATTCTTAATTCAGCATGGACAGGCGAAACTGGTGATGGTAAATTGTTCGTTTCCGATATTCAGGAAACATTCCGAATTCGTACCAAAGAATCCGGTTCTGACGCACTTTTCAACAAATAAACCACTTGTCAAACTTAAAATTTAGAATATTCAAAATGAAAAAATATATTATTTCACTTGTAGCATTGCTTGGAGTTTTCGGAGCTACACTCTCAGCACAGACAACAGCCGCTCCAAAAATTGATGCTGGTGATACTGCCTGGATGATTGTTGCCACTGCACTTGTACTTTTCATGTCCATTCCCGGATTGGCATTATTTTATGGAGGTTTGGTACGTCGGAAAAATGTTTTAAACGTATTTATGCAGGTATTTTTCTTAGTTGCTGTTATCACTATAGAATGGGTTGTAATAGGTTATAGTAATGCTTTTGGATCAAATTCAATTGATTTTCTTAAACCGATTATTGGTGGTTTCGACTGGGCATTTTTGAACAATATTAAGGTGAGTGATTTAAGTCCTTATTTTATTTCGCACACGCAAATGGCTGCCAACGGAACTCAGATTGGCACCATTCCGCACATTCTTTTTATTATGTTCCAGTGTATGTTTGCCGTAATTACGCCAGCATTAATAATTGGTGCATTTGCTGAACGTATAAATTTCAAAGGCTTTTTAGTATTCTCCATTCTTTGGTCAATATTCATTTATAATCCTGTTGCACACTGGGTTTGGTCTGCTGATGGCTGGCTATTTAAGCTTGGAGCACTCGACTTTGCTGGTGGTACAGTAGTTCATATTAATGCCGGTATTGCAGCCATAGTAACGGCTATCCTGCTTGGTCGTCGGCGCGATTATAAAGACCATGCACTTCCTGCACACAACATTACCTATGTAGTTATGGGTGCCGGTATGCTTTGGGTTGGCTGGTTCGGATTCAATGCCGGTAGTGGTTTAGCCGCTGATGGACTGGCTGCTAACGCACTCATGGTAACTCACATTGCGGCTGCAGCTGCAGCAATAACCTGGGCATTACTCGATTGGATAATAGATCATCGTCCAACAGTCGTGGGTATCAGTACTGGTGCCGTTGGTGGATTGGTTGCCATTACCCCAGCTGCGGGATTTGTAGGTGTGGGAGGTGCATTAATTATCGGAATTATGGTTTCCTTGGTATGTTTTTGTATGGTTGCTTATGTTAAACCTAAACTTGGTTACGATGATTCTCTTGATGCATTTGGAGTTCATGGAATTGGTGGCATCTTAGGCGCTATCTTAACGGGAGTATTGGCCACACCACTTGTTCAGGCTTCCTACTCAGGTGCAATTTTTGGAAACTTCCATCAATTATGGATTCAACTTTTGGCAGTAGGTTCAACTATTCTGTTCTCTGGCGTTGGAACATTTATTCTGTTCAAAATTGTCGACAAATGGATAGGGGTTCGCGCTTCCGACAAACACGAAGCTCTTGGACTGGACGAAAGCCAACATGGTGAAACCGCATATACTACCTTCGATTAATTCAGATTTATGAATAAAAAAACACGTTTTGTAAACATAGCAAGCGTATAATTTTTTAGTTTTATTGTTTTGGACAGACTATTTCGTGAGAAATGGTCTGTCTATTTATTACCTAAAATTGAACATTGAAAAGAGAGAAGTAATGGATCTGTTTTCTACATTCATTTGGTTTGAAATTATCAATAAATTGCATCTTTTCCACACGAATTATTGTTATTTCGTATCAAATTGAATTGAATAGTAAGATAAATATCGTAATTTTGCACCCGAAATATCAAAAAAGCAATGCATTTAAATGCACAAATAACACAATGCATTTTTCATTTCACTGAGGAATTACTGAAAAGTTGGTAATTTAAACTTTCTCCGAAACAATAGAACGAAACAATAAAACTAAAAAACTGATTTAAAAATGAAGAAAATCGAAGCGATTATTCGCAAATCTAAATTTGAGGATGTCAAGCAGGCATTATACGATGTTGGCATCGAATGGTTCTCTTATTGGGACATTACAGGATTGGGTAAATCGACTGAAGAACAGGTAGTTCGCGGTCAGGTTTTCAAATCGGGATACATTCAGCGCAGAATGATTTCGATTGTTGTCAGGGATTTGAATTTGGAAAGAACCGTTAATGCCATTTTGAATTCGGCTTGGACGGGTGAAACGGGTGATGGAAAAGTTTTTGTTTCCGATATACAGGAAACATTCCGCATTCGTACCAAAGAATCAGGTCCTGATGCTTTATACAACAAATAATCCACTTGTAACAATTTAGATTTGAACAAATTAAATGAAAAAACAGATCGTTTCTCTTTTAGTCATATGTCTAGCATTTGGCTCCTCACTTAGTGCACAAAATGTTGTAACAGCGGTTGCAGCAACTCCAAAAATCGATGCAGGAGATACTGCGTGGATGATAGTAGCAACGGCATTTGTATTATTAATGTCAATTCCAGGACTGGCACTTTTTTATGGTGGCTTGGTTCGACGCAAGAATGTATTGAACGTATTTATGCAGGTTTTTATTCTGGTTGCAGCTATCAGTGTAGAATGGGTAATTTTAGGCTATAGTAATACTTTTGGAAGTAACTCCATCGAAATATTAAAACCCTATATCGGTGGATTTCACTGGGCATTTTTGAATAACATAAATATCACTGATTTAAGCCCCTATTTTGTATCACATTCGCAGATTGGAGCTGACGGTCAAGCTACAGGAACCATTCCACACATTGTTTTCATCCTGTTTCAGGGAATGTTTGCAATCATTACTCCGGCTTTGATTATTGGCGCTTTTGCTGAACGTATTCATTTTAAGGGATTTTTGATTTTTTCTATCTTATGGGCAATATTTATTTATAATCCCGTTGCTCATTGGATTTGGTCTTCGGATGGTTGGTTAAACAAATTGGGAACACTTGATTTCGCAGGTGGTATTGTTGTTCATATCAATGCCGGAATTGCAGCCATCGTAACAGCCATTATGCTTGGAAAACGTCGGGATTATAAAGGTCATGCTATTCCTGCCCATAACATTACCTATGTAGCTATCGGAGCGGGATTACTTTGGGTTGGATGGTTTGGATTTAATGCCGGAAGTGCCCTGGCAGCAGATGGACTTGCCGGTAATGCGATGTTAGTCACACACATAGCCGGCGCAACAGCAGCCTTAACCTGGGCTTTACTCGATTGGATAATCGATAAAAAACCAACAGTTGTAGGTATAAGTACCGGTGCAATTGGCGGTTTAGCCACCATTACCCCTGCTGCAGGTTATGTCGGAATTGGTGGTGCCTTAATTATTGGTGTTGTTGCTTCGTTAGTTTGTTTTTGCATGGTGGCTTACGTAAAACCTAAACTCGGATACGATGATTCACTTGATGCTTTTGGTGTGCACGGTATTGGTGGTGTTTTGGGCTCAATTTTAACAGGAGTTTTAGCTACCCCTTTAATTCAAAAAGCTTACTGCGGTGCAGCCTATGGTAACTGGCATCAATTATGGATTCAGTTACTAGGAGTTGGCGTCGTAGTTTTATTCTCGGGAATTGGTACCATTTTGATATTTAAACTTACTGAAAAATGGGTTGGGGTTCGTGCAAATGACATCCACGAAGCTATTGGACTAGATGAAACTCAACATGGTGAAACAGCTTACACTGTCTTCGATTAACAAACAAATTATTTGTTGTTTTTCAGGTTCAAAAGTATTTGCGTGGATTCATAAGAGTATATAACAGATTTGTAAGTTATGTGCTATATATATTTACAATACATAATATTATTAGTTATTTATATTACAAATCGAAACAAAAGACCTTTTATTTTGAGAAAGAAAATAAAAGATAGCTACTGAGCTTACATATTTATTATTTTTGCATTGATTTAATATCAATAAGATAATGATTTTTCCAGAAACAATAAAAAATTAATAAAAAATAACCCTCAAAAAAGTAATTATGTCATCATTAAGATTTAAAGCAGTTGAAGAAGCTTTTAAGAAAAAAGCAGTTGTAGTTTCTGCACCTTCACAGTACACTTCCGATTATTACGGAAAATTTGTTTTCAACAAAGTCGCTATGGCTAAATATCTTTCAAAAGATACTATTAAGTCATTGAATAACGTAATTGATAAAGGAGCAACTCTTGATATCGCTCTTGCCAGCCAGGTAGCAGCAGGTATGAAACTTTGGGCAACAGAATTAGGTGCAACACATTACACTCACTGGTTCCAACCATTAACTGACGGAACAGCTGAAAAACATGATTCATTTATTGACTACGCCGGAGCTCCTGGTGAAGCGATTATTGAAGATTTTTCCGGAAAATTGTTGGCTCAACAAGAACCAGATGCATCTTCATTCCCTAATGGTGGCATCCGCAGCACTTTCGAAGCACGTGGTTATACTGCTTGGGATCCATCATCACCTGCCTTTGTTATGGATGATGCATTGGTAATTCCAACCATATTTATTTCGTATACAGGTGAATCACTCGACTTAAAAGCACCTTTATTGAAAGCCTTAGGCGCAGTGGACAAAGCAGCTGTTGCTGTTTGCCAGATGTTCGACCCAAGTGTAAAGAAAGTTGTTGCTTTTTTAGGTTGGGAACAAGAATATTTCTTAGTTGACGAAGGTTTGTATGCAACCCGTCCTGATTTAGTATTAACAGGTCGCACCTTGATGGGACATGATTCAGCTAAAAACCAACAATTGGATGATCATTATTTTGGTTCAGTTCCAACACGTGTTGCAGCATACATGAAAGATATTGAATTTGAAGCTTACAAATATGGAATTCCTGCCAAAACTCGTCACAACGAGGTTGCACCCAACCAATTTGAGCTTGCTCCAATATTTGGCGAATGTAACCTGGCAGTTGACCAAAACTTATTGATGATGTCAATCATGAAGAAAGTTGCCCGCCGTCATGGTTTCCGTTTATTATTGCACGAAAAACCATTTGCAGGAATCAACGGTTCAGGAAAACATAACAACTGGTCACTAGGAACTGATACCGGTGTAGGTTTATTTACTCCTGGAAAAACTCCGGAAGAAAACCTTCAGTTTGTTACTTTCCTGGTAAATGCTTTGATGGCTGTTTACAAACATAATGCATTGTTGAAAGCATCAATTATGACGGCTCAAAATGCTCACCGTTTGGGTGCTAATGAAGCTCCTCCGGCAATTGTTTCTGCTTTCCTAGGAACTCAACTAACTGCAGTTCTCAATAAATTGGAAAACAGCACAAGCGATGAAGCTATTATTTTTGATGAAAAAAAGAAACTTCACTTAGGTATTCCTCATATTCCTGAAGTATTCCTTGACAATACCGATCGTAACCGCACTTCGCCTTTTGCCTTCACCGGAAACCGTTTCGAGTTCCGTGCAGTAGGTTCATCGGCAAACTGTTCGTCAGCTATGGCAGCATTGAACTCAGCAGTTGCAGCACAGTTGTTCGAATTCAAAGCTGAAGTTGATGCTAAAATGGCAGCAGGTGCAAGCAAAGAAAAAGCTATCTTCGAAGTTATTAAATCATATATCAAAGCGTCTAAAGCGATTCGTTTTGATGGAAACGGTTATAGCGAGGAATGGAAAGCTGAAGCAGCAAAACGTGGGTTGGATTGTGAAACAAGCGTTCCAAAAATCATTGAAGCGTATACAAGTGCAAGCAGCGTTGAACTATTCGGTAAACTGGGCGTTCTCTCTGAAAAAGAATTACATGCGAGAAACGAAGTGAAATGGGAAACTTATGTCAAGAAAATTCAAATTGAAGCACGCGTTTTAGGAGATTTAGCTATCAATCATATCATTCCCGTAGCAACACGTTATCAATCACTTTTACTGGATAATGTTTATAAAACTAAAGCAGTATTCTCAGCCGCAAAAGCTGACAAAATAAGCTTAATGGATATGACTTTGATTGAAGAAATTTCAGAACATGTTTCTATCATCAAAAAGACAGTTGAAGATTTAGTGGTTGCACGCAAGGTAGCAAATGTTATTGAACATGAAGATGCTAAAGCAAATGCTTATCACGATTCAGTATTACCGTATTTTGATGTAATCCGTTATCACATTGACAAACTTGAATTGATTGTTGACGATGAAATGTGGACATTGCCTAAATACCGAGAATTGCTGTTTATCCGATAAGTCTGAAGGTTAAAAACCATCTATATTTTTTAAATAGTGGGAAAACTTAAAAAGGTTTTCCCACTATTTTGCAACTAAACAATAAAACTAAAGTACGAATTATAAGCCGTAATTAAACAGTTTATAAGTCTGTAAAAAAGACCAAAAACGAAGATAATGACTAGTTCAAATCCATTTATATCAGACGAATATGAGCAGCAATCGCTTTATTCAACCCAAAATGAGCATGATGCCTGTGGAGTTGGTTTAGTACTAAATCTTCATGGTGAAAAAAGTCATGAAATAGTAGAGAACGGATTACAGGTTCTCGAAAACATGGTTCACCGTGGAGCTGAAAGTGCCGACAACAAAACCGGTGATGGTGCAGGAATTTTATTACAAATTCCACATGAGTTTATATTATTACAAGGTATCCCTGTTCCAGCCAAAGGCAAGTACGGAACCGGGCTTATTTTTCTTCCAAAGGATACAAAAAAAGCAGAACTTTGTCTGAACGTAATCAAAGAACACGTTGAGAAAGAAGGCCTTAAGCTGCTTGCAATTCGCGACGTACCGGTCAACAGTAACATTCTTGGCGAAATTTCTGCCTCCAACGAACCTTCAACTAAACAGATTTTCATCACAGGATCTAACTCACAAGATGAGCTGGAACTTAAGTTGTATGTTCTTCGCAAAAAAATTGAAAATGCTCTCCAGAAATCAGCAATTGCTAAAGACCGGAGTTTCTATATTGTTAGTCTTTCCACTAAACAAATGATTTACAAGGGAATGTTGACTTCGCTTCAATTGCGTGAATACTTTCCTGACCTTTCCGATAAAAACTTTACTAGTGGTATTGCATTGGTTCACTCCCGTTTTAGTACCAACACTTTCCCAACCTGGGATTTGGCTCAGCCATTTCGTATGCTGGGTCACAATGGAGAAATCAATACCATTCGTGGAAACCGTCAGTGGATGGAATCACGCGAAAGTGTGTTGAAATCAGACCAACTTGGTAATTTACAAGACCTTTATCCTATTTGCCAACCGGGCATGAGCGATAGTGCTACATTGGATAATGCACTGGAATTCCTTGTTATGTCGGGCAAAAGTTTACCACATGCTATGGCTATGTTAGTTCCTGAAAGCTGGAATCAGAAAAATCCGATTTCGGATAATCTGAGAGCTTTCTACGAATATCACAGTACATTCATGGAACCATGGGATGGACCGGCTTGTTTGCTTTTCAGCGATGGTCGTTATGCCGGAGGTATGTTGGATCGTAACGGTTTGCGTCCTGCACGCTACCTGGTTACACATGACGATGTGATGATAATTGCTTCAGAAACCGGAACCGTTGAATTCGAACCTGCACGTATTAAAGCCAAAGGACGTTTGAAACCGGGCAAAATGCTTATGGTTGATACAGAATTGGGGCAGATTTTCTATGATAATGAATTGAAAGAAGGATTGGCTAAAGCATTTCCATACCGTGACTGGTTAAAACAAAATTGCGTAAATTTAGATGATATTTCTTCCGGTCGTAGTGTTAAAAACGAATTAGTCAATTATCAAACATTGTTGAATGCATTCGGATATTCAAAAGAAGACGTTGAACGCTTGATTTTGCCCATGGCGATCGATGGTTATGAACCAACTTCTTCGATGGGGAATGATGTAGCATTGTCAGTTTTTTCGGACAAACCCCAACGTTTATTCAACTATTTCCGCCAGCAATTTGCTCAGGTAACCAATCCACCAATTGACCCTATTCGTGAAGAATTGGTCATGTCGTTGACCGGTTATATTGGTTCTGTACATCAAAACCTGTTGGAACCCGCACACGATATTTGTAAAATGGTAAAACTGAAAAGTCCGGTAATCACCAACTCTCAGTTCGACATATTGATGAATCTGAATTATAAGGGATTCTATACCATTTCATTACCTATGCTTTTCGATCCAAAATCAGGAGCTGCCGGTCTTGAAAAAGCCATTCAGGAACTTTGTTTATCCGTTGAAAAAGCAGTTGACGATGGTAAGAACTATATTGTTTTAAGCGACCGTGGTGTGGATGCTACTCATGCTCCGATACCTTCATTGCTGGCTGTTTCTGCCGTTCACTTATATCTGGTTCAGAAGCGTAAACGTATGCAGATCGATATCGTAGTTGAATCAGCTGAACCACGCGAAGTAATGCATTTTGCGTTATTGTTTGGATTTGGGGCTAATGCTGTTAATCCATATATGGTATTTGCCATTATTGGAGACAGGATTAAATCCGGTGATATTCAAATGGATCTGGGTACGGCTAAAAAACACTATATCAAAGCTGTAAACAAAGGTTTGCTGAAAGTATTATCAAAAATGGGTAATTCTACTTTACGAAGCTATCGTGGAGCACATATTTTCGAAGCAATTGGAATTTCGTCTAAACTTTTGGATAAATACTTTAAAGGAGTTACTTCTGCCATTCAGGGTATAGACATTCATGATGTTGCAGATGAGGTATTGAATCCACATTTCGAAGCATTTTTCCCAGCCGAAGGAGAAAGCGCTGAATTGAAAAATTTGGGTGAATATGCTTATCGTAATGATGGTGAAAAACATGCATGGAATCCTGAAACAATCGCTCGCTTGCAAATTGCAAGCAAAACAAACGATTATCAGAAATATAAAGAATATGTTCAGGCTGTCGACGACAAGCCAACCCCTATATTTATTCGCGACTTGATGGATTATAAACGTAATCCTATTGATATCAGCGAAGTAGAACCAATTGAGAATATTACAAAACGTTTCGTTACCGGAGCAATGTCTTATGGTTCAATCAGCCGTGAAGCCCACGAAGCAATGGCTATGGCCATGAACATTTTGGGTGGACGAAGCAATACCGGTGAAGGTGGTGAAGATCCGGAACGTTACAAAAAACGCGAAGATGGCTTGAGCACACGAAGTGCTATCAAACAAGTTGCTTCCGGACGTTTTGGGGTAACTGCTGAATATCTGGTAAATGCTGACGAAATTCAGATTAAAATTGCACAGGGAGCTAAACCCGGGGAAGGTGGACAGCTTCCGGGTCATAAAGTGGATAAAATCATTGCCAAAACCCGTCACTCAATTCCGGGAATTTCATTGATTTCTCCTCCACCCCACCACGATATTTATTCTATCGAAGATTTGGCTCAGCTGATTTATGATTTGAAAAATATCAATCCCACAGCTACAATTAGTGTGAAGTTAGTTTCGGAAACTGGTGTTGGTACAATTGCTGCCGGCGTGGCTAAAGCAAAAGCAGATTTGATCCTGATCAGTGGTGCTGAAGGTGGTACTGGTGCAAGTCCTTCAAGTTCTATCAAGCATGCAGGTCTTCCAATGGAAATTGGCTTGGCTGAAACCCAACAAACACTGGTATTGAATAATCTACGTGGACAAATCAGACTACAAGCTGACGGTCAGTTAAAAACTGGTCGCGACATTATTATGGCAGCTTTATTGGGTGCAGAGGAATACGGCTTTGCAACAAGTGCACTTTTGATTTTGGGTTGTGTTATGATGCGTAAATGTCACTTAAATACTTGTCCGGTAGGCGTAGCCACTCAGGATGAAGTATTACGTAAACATTTCACAGGCAAACATGAATACCTGGTTAACTTCTTCAAGTTTATAGCTGAAGATGTTCGTGAACATTTAGCTCAAATGGGCTTCCGAAGTATGGATGAAATTATCGGACATGCCGAATTACTTGAGCGCAAAAAAGTTGTTGGATTAGCCAAAATAGATAAAGTTGATTTGACTAAAATTATGTTCGTTCCAACGAATGGTAAAAATGCTCTCCGGAATATTAAAAATCAGGATCATAAGTTAGAATCAGTGTTGGATCGTGAATTAATCAAAAAATCACTTCCGGCATTGGATTTATGCATGCCAGTTCAAATTAAATCAAAAATTAAAAATACGGATCGTACTGTTGGCGCCATGCTTTCTGGTGAAATTGCTAAACGTTACGGTCAGGCAGGTTTGCCGGAAGACACTATCAAAGCATACTTCGAAGGTTCTGCGGGACAAAGTTTCGGGGCATTCTTAAGCAAAGGAATTTACTTCGAACTGAATGGTGAAGCGAATGATTATGTTGGCAAAGGTCTTTCAGGTGGAAAAATTGTAGTGAAAGCACCTATAGAAAGCACTTTCAAGCCTGAGGAAAATATTATTGCCGGGAACACCATTCTTTATGGTGCTACTTCGGGTGAAGTATATATCAACGGGGTTGTTGGTGAGCGTTTCTGTGTTCGTAACTCTGGTGCCGTTGCAGTTGTTGAAGGGGCTGGCGACCATTGTTGTGAATATATGACCGGCGGCCGTACTGTGGTTCTTGGATCTACTGGTCGTAACTTTGCTGCCGGTATGAGTGGTGGTGTGGCGTATGTTCTTGACGAAAAGGGTGATTTCGATTTTTACTGTAATATGGAAATGGTTGAACTTTCGTTGATTGAAGATAGTCACGATAGCAAAGAAGTTCAGGGTTTAATTGCTAATCACCTCAAATACACTGGAAGTACGCGTGCAAAACAAATTCTGGACAATTGGAGTTTTTATGTTGACAAATTCAAAAAAATCGTTCCGATTGAATACAAAAAAGTATTACAGGAAGAAAAAATGGAAGCTATCAACAAAAAAATTGCTCAGGTTGAGAGAGATTATTAAAATTGCCCCCTAACCCCCGAAAGGGGGAAGGTTGATTAGAAAATAAACAATAAAATGAACTAAAAACTATAAATATAGCTAACCTTAAGTCCCCTTTTAGGGGGATTTAGGGGGCTTCTGAAATTATGGGAAATCCAAGAGCATTTATAACCATACCCCGCAAGGATGCAGGCTATCGTCCTGTACTTGAACGAATTTACGACTTTGGGGAAGTTGAACAGACCTTAAATCGTGAAGACCGCAAATTGCAGGCATCACGTTGTATGGACTGCGGTATTCCATTTTGCCATTGGGCATGTCCGCTCGGCAACAAAATGCCGGAATGGCAAGACCTTATTTACAAAGGAAAATGGAAAGAAGGAATTGAAAATCTTCACGAAACTAATAACTTCCCTGATTTTACAGGCCGAATCTGCCCTGCTCCATGCGAAAAATCCTGTGTTTTGGCATTGCACGAAGCACCTGTAACAATTCGTGAAAACGAAGCAGCCGTTACTGAAGTCGGTTTTATCGAAGGAATGATTAAACCTCAACCTCCAAAAACCCGTACCGGCAAAAAAATTGCGATTATCGGTTCAGGTCCTGCCGGATTAGCAGCTGCACAACAGTTGAACCGGAAAGGTCATAATGTGACTATTTTTGAAAAAGACAACACTTTAGGCGGTTTGATGCGTTATGGTATTCCAAATTTCAAACTGAATAAAAATATAATCGATCGTCGATTAGTTCAGTTATCGGAAGAAGGCATTGAATTTAAACCAAATACTGAAGTTGGGAAAGATATTGCCGGCAAACAAATCATGAAAGATTTTGATGCTGTATGTCTTGCTATTGGTGCAGGCCATCCTCGAGATATTACACCCGAAGGACGTGATTTGAAAGGTATTTATTTCGCTATGGAATTCCTAAGTCAGCAAAATCAACTAATCATGAACGAAGAAGTTGCTCCTGAAGCAATTATTTCAGCAAAAGATAAACAAGTACTGGTAATTGGTGGTGGTGATACAGGTTCCGACTGCGTAGGTACTTCTATACGTCAGGGAGCTGTAAAAGTTACTCAGATTGAGATTTTGCCTCAGCCACCGGTAGACAAAAATCCGGATACTCCCTGGCCATATTATCCAAATATTTTGAAGACTTCAAGCTCTCACAAAGAGGGTTGTATTCGTAAATGGAGTCTGAATACCAACAAGTTCATTGGTCAGAATGATCAGTTGACAGAAGTGGAAGTGGAAGAAGTTGAATGGACAAAAGATGAAAACGGACGTTGGAACATGAAACAAACCGGCAAAACAGAAATAATCAAAGCTGATTTGGTGTTTCTGGCACTTGGTTTCATTCATCCGGTTCATGAAGGTTTGTTAACTGAACTTGGCGTTGAATTTGATGGACGTGGAAATGTGGCAATTGACAAAAACAACCTTAGCAATATTGGCAAGGTTTTTGCAACCGGCGATGCCGCAATGGGAGCAAGTTTAGTGGTTCGGGCAATAGCATCGGGCAGAAAAGTAGCGGAAGATATTCATAATATAATTAACGTTTAATGTTCGATGTTTCGTGTGTTATATTCAAGAATCTAATTCTTAACAACACGGAACATGAAACATGAAACTCAAAACTCTATTAATAAAGAACTTTAAAACTAGAATATATGTGTGGAATTGTATGTGCATTTGATATAAAACAACCGGTTCAGGCTTTGCGGCCTCAAGTATTAAAAATGTCAAAACGTATCCGGCATCGTGGTCCGGACTGGTCAGGAGTTTATTCCGATGAGAAAGCTATCTTAGCACACGAACGCTTGTCTATCGTTGACCCGGAATCCGGTAAACAACCACTTTTCAGCAAAGATGGCAAATTGGTGCTGGCAGTCAATGGCGAAATTTATAATCATCAGGAAATACGCAAACAATTTGAAGGAAAATACGAATTCCTTACAAAATCTGACTGTGAGGTAATCCTTGCCTTGTATCGCGATAAAGGTCCGAATTTCATGGAAGATTTGAACGGTATTTTTGCATTTGCACTATACGATATTGAAAATGACATTTACATGGTGGGTCGTGACCACATTGGTATTATTCCACTTTATCAGGGTTGGGACGATGAAGGAACCTATTATGTGGCTTCAGAGTTAAAAGCATTGGAAGGCTACTGTTCAAAAATTGAAGAATTTCTTCCCGGTCAATACCTTTATAGTCCGGACAAAAAAGCTACCCACTGGTACAAACGTGAATGGGAAAGTTTTGAAGCTGTAAAAGATAATGTATCCAGTATTGACGAGTTGCGTCAGGCCCTTGAAGATGCCGTTGAGCGCCAGTTAATGTCGGATGTTCCCTATGGCGTATTGCTATCTGGAGGACTCGATTCATCAATTATATCGGCAGTTGCTAAAAAACATGCAGCAAAACGTATTGAGTCAGGAAATAAAGAAGAAGCCTGGTGGCCACAACTTCACTCTTTTGCAGTGGGCTTGGAAGGTTCACCCGATTTAATTGCCGCCCGCAAGGTGGCCGACCATATCGGAACCATTCATCACGAAATTCATTTTACCGTTCAGGAAGGCTTAGATGCAGTTCGCGATGTAATTTATCACGTTGAAACCTATGATGTTACTACCATTCGTGCCAGTACTCCTATGTACCTTTTGTCACGTGTAATTAAATCGATGGGAGTAAAAATGGTGCTTTCAGGCGAAGGTGCTGACGAAATTTTCGGTGGTTACCTCTATTTCCACAAAGCTCCAAATCCTGAAGAATTTCACAAAGAAACTGTTCGAAAACTGGATAAACTTCATTTGTATGATTGTTTACGTGCCAATAAATCATTGGCTTCGTGGGGAGTTGAAGGTCGTGTGCCATTTCTAGACAAAGAATTTATGGATGTAGCCATGCGCCTGAATCCTAAAGACAAAATGTGTGGTATGAATGGGAAGATGGAAAAATGGATTTTGCGAAAAGCATTCGAAAGTTATTTACCTGAAAGCGTAGCCTGGCGTCAAAAAGAACAATTTTCGGATGGTGTGGGTTACAATTGGATTGACACCTTGCGAGCGATGACTTCTGAAATGGTTTCCGATGAGCAAATGTCGAAGGTAAATGAAACCTATCCTATAAATCCACCAATGAACAAGGAAGAATATTATTATCGGACTATTTTCACTGATTTCTTCCCTTCTGATGCTGCTTCGCTATGCGTACCTTCGGTGCCTTCAGTAGCTTGTAGTACACCTATCGCGCTAGAATGGGATGCTGCCTTTAAAAACTTAAATGATCCTTCGGGACGTTCGGTTAGCAGTGTTCACGAACAAGGATATAACAAATAATTTCTCAATATAATATAATTGAGGCTGATCTGATT
>SESF01019348.1_pt1 | contig 32905 bp, 50 predicted proteins | sample 3171521 | NCBI WGS metagenome assembly SESF01 (sample SAMN10866945, study PRJNA518727) | freshwater metagenome | biome: subpolar coniferous forest; feature: holomictic lake; material: water; isolation source: holomictic Lake 227, 6 m and 8 m depth | place: Canada: near Kenora, Ontario | collected...
CTCTTTCAAAGTCACTAACTGCTCCTTGGCCTTTCATCATGGCGGCATGCTGCTTAATCTTCAATGTATTCAATACTTTCTCAAAAGCAGCTACTTCTCCAATCTGTTTGTCACTTAGTTTTGTATTTAGCCCATAAGGAATATTGTGCCTCCACCCAAGGGTTGCATCCCAATCTCCTTTATTTATTTTTTCAGCGCCTTGCGTTAATTGCTGCAACAATCTTCTGTCGCCCGGCGATTGGGCAGTAAAAGCTGATTCTTCTAATCCTTTTGATTTGCCAACCTCGCCAGCAGCGGCTTTTTCAGACTCACCAAACTCTTTGCCGATAGGAACTGTGCCATCCCTTAATCTGGCATAGGAAATGCCAGTGTTTGGATCAACAAATGTAGCCGGCTCTTTAAATCCTAAAATAGATGCCATCGCTCTTTCTTTTTGATACGCTGCATTTCCTGCTTGATGATCTTCTTTAGTAACGCGTGGCTGAGATACATTAGTAAAGCCATCCTGGCCATCATCTGGTTGATAATCAGCATTATAAAGAGTGCCCGCTGCGGATGGGGTATTTTGATTGTCATTATAGGCAGCATCCTTATTTGGCGTGCCTATTCCACCCATCCAATCTTTCAGTAAACTCATTTTTTGAGCATCGAGACCGCCTTTCTGGTTAAGTTGCTGTGTTTGCGCCTGCTTTAAAGCCCTTTCTGCAGGAAGATTTTGGGTCTGCCCCCACATGTGGGCACCTTGACCCCTCAGAAAATCAAGCATAGCGCTTTGATAATCTGGCGTAGCTTTAAAAGCAGCGTACTTATTCGCAAGTTGCTGAGCCAACAAATCCTCACTAGCCTTACGAGGCTTATAAACATCAGCCGCACCCTGAAGCCCAGATTGCAGTGCTTTCATGTAATCCGGAGCACCCATATCCTGAGCAGTCAACTTCATATTGGGCATTATTGGTGTATAAGCCATGATTAACCCCCAAATAGTTTTTTAAGAAAATCCATTCCCATTCCACCTGCGGCGCCACCAGCAGGACCACCAAGCATACTACCTGCAGCCATACCCAGACCACTGAATATATTACCCATCCCTTGCTGCTTAGCTTGATTCTGTCCTTGTTGACCCATGAAATTATAAGCCGCTTGTTGACTCAAATTGTTGCCAAGCATGTTGGCATAATCAGTATTAGCATTGTAACCCATTTGATTCAAACCCTGCTCACCCTGCAATCCTTGACCATATAAGCCCATTTGGTTGTTCATGTAGTTCTGGTATTCTTGTCCCGCCAAGCCTTCACCAACGCGTGCAGCCTCAGCTTGGTCTTGCGGTGTTCCTAACATACCACCACGAGCGGACGCGTTGCCTTGGGCGCCTAATGCCTCTTTGAGCGCATATTGATATCCGGGCGATTCTTTGAAACTTCCGCCTAATTGATTTTGCTTGTTACCGCCTAATAAGTCTTTGTATTGATTCTGTAGGTCACCCATCGCACCTTTCCCTGCATCCATATATGGCTGATAATATGGCAGTGTTTGGCCGGGTATTTTCCCAATGGTTGCATTTGCTTGTGATGCTGGATTCTTGCCGGGATTAAACATGCCATATGCTCCCATGCCTGCGGTACCAAGGCCGCCGCCAATGCCAAGCATACGCATGAATTGCTGCATTTGATCGTTATCCATCTTTATCTCCTAAGTTACAGTAACCGTTTTGATTGTAGGAACTCCGGCAACCAATACAGTAACCTGCACCGTGTCAGAGGTGGAATTATAAAGAAATGTTCCCGGTTCGCAGGTATAAATAACCGTGGATGCTCCGGGAACTACTTGTTGATTTGAAACGATTGCCGTTATGGATGTTGTGGTTTGGCTGGGAGCCACCAATCCTTCGTCACCAGCAATATTTTGAAGCAACGTTAATAATGATTGCCTAAATGTCATTTCCTCAGCCGTGGCCTTTCCGTCCTTATCGACCAATGGACCAGTGGGAAGGTTGGGAATTCTGACTACGTTTCTTTCGATATTAGCCATTATTTGTATATCTCCACGATTCCATTGGTTGCTAAGAATCGCCCTATTCCATTAAACCGAAGCTGGTAAGTCATGTCGTTTGCTTGCCCTACGCGTTGGAAGTTCAATCGATTCCTAAACTGCCCAGTAGCATACATATCTTGAGGCCAGAACGTGCCGTAAGTTTGACCACCATCGCGTGACACCGCCAAGCTGATGACATTTGCAGACTGTTCAATAATCACAGGAGTTGAGTCATCCGCTTCAGTATCTATTGCTGTGCCGTCTTCTGTATCGATTAACGTACCTGATTCAGTGGCTATTGTGATACCCGTCTCATTCGTATCAATTGTCGTATAAGTGATGATATTTGGTTGTCCATTTTCAATCGTAAAAGACAGGCTTCTTGCAATATACATTTCCTGATCGGGCATTCGAAGAGGCGGACAGATACGAATGCGTGGAATAACACGAATGTCGGTTGATGAATATTGCGCTGCAGTAAATAGCGTATCGAACTCGTATATATTCCCACCATTCAAACTCACGAAGTAATAGGTATCATTGTAGTAAACTACCTCTCTGGCAATGTGATAATTCAGATTTTCATCTGATACATTGAAAAACATCTGGGTTTTGAAGTCATACGCGTAGCTAAGATTATCAGTCAGGAATGTAAACTGATAAATAGTGTGGCCGTCTTGTTTGTATAAAAATCCGGTGCAATTGGTTGGATCGGTTAAGTTTCCCATCTGGTAGTCAATCCCATCCGTAGAAATAGCTTGGGGTTCTGCGCCAGATGAGACCATCAGTACTGGACCTGATAACTCATTAACACCTAGCCAAACAACATAGTTGTCCAAGTAGGCTATTGTCGTTGGGTTGATGCAGCCGAAATCTATATTGGATGTACTGGCGCGCTGGTAAGGAAACTTTGCGTTACCTACGTCCTGCCATTGCTCGATTACATTGCGACCAAATACAAAGATGTTGTTTCCTCCGCCTGGGATTGGAACAACCGCTTGGCATCGGTCGGGCTTTGTTTGTAGAGAACCAACAAAAGACGCTGAAGTAGACCAAGACATGGCATCGTTGAATCCTGACAACACCCAATTTGTGGTTGATGATATAGCAATAATCAATCGACCATTTTGGAAGGATATATAACCAGGGTTTGGGAACGGAAATTGAATGGCTGTTAATTGTATAATGGGTGGTCCAGACAAATAATTATAGACATAGACATACACGTTATCTGTGATAGCAATCTCACCATTATTGTTTTCAGCGATATAAACATCACCCACATCTGTCGCTAAGACACCAACGGAAATCTTAACTAAACCGCCCGAGGCATTCTTGGTTATTTTATATACGTTCGGCCCGATAACAGCAATCATAAAATTGCCGATGAAGCTGGAATACAACCCACGGCCAACCAGAGTCGGGTCAAGTGTTAATTGGTTTTTATATCCAGCATAAGGAACAAGCCATTCATCGCTCACGATGAAGTTCCAAGTTGCTTCACTGGAAATCTTAGAATAGCGGCCAAATTTCGTACCACCAACCACCGGAAGCGGTATTTCTTGAACGTCTTGACGCATGCTTGGAGCTGTAACCGGCATCGCTTGTCCTTGCAAAATATACGATATGGTAATAGTAATGCATTTATACTATTAATACATCATTCGTTCATTTGCAAACGTATCAAAAAAGCGTAAACTTGTACCCATCTAATACTATCGGGACGATTGTTGATGGCAGTTACCAACGCAGATTATTATGCTATGTTCCCGTTACAGGAATGTATTTTTGATAAAGATGGCTCTGGCGCATTAGCTGCTGGAATCGTTGAATTCTATAGCGATCCTTCTTTTGTAACGCCTAAAGATGTATACGAACAAAGCAATCAAGCTCCTTATAGTTTTGTAAATATCGGCTCGACTCTAGTGCTGAGTGGCATTGGCTCATTCGTCGATAATTCAGGCGAAAACTTTATCCCCATGCTTTACCCTTGGACGATTGCTCCAACAGACGAGGGCGCTCCCGGAGATTTTGAGCCTTATTTTATTCGGGTTTATTCTTCTGGATTGGTTCTTCAGTTTACGGTTACGAATTGGCCACCAAATAATTACGCCATATCGGATGCAACAACATCCACGGGTATCTCAACCAATCAGATTACAAATCCACAGTTCCCAGAAATGTCATTCACAGGAACATTGGTAACCACATTGTCAGGCAGTCCAATTACAGTACCACTTGCACCGGGTTGGTTTATTACAGGAGCAGGCACGGGCGACATGGAGCTGTCTCAAGTATCCATCTTAACGCAAACACCATCTGATGCTGTTTATGGACTTGAAATAGCCTTGGATGCTGGTGTAAGCGCGACATTATATCAGCGCATATACAATAGTCCTCGATTATTTGCCAGTAACATCGTGTCTGGTTATTTTGAGGCAGCTTCGGCATCAAATGTATTTCTTGAAATGATTTACAATCCATCTGATGCGTTGTCATTGCCGATTCAAATAGCGCAAGGAACAACAACGGCGGATAATGAGTATAATTTCATTCAAGGCTCCGTGGCGCTGGATAACACAGTTAGTGTCGATGGTCCTACGGGATATGTTGATATTCAAATTATTATCCCGTCAGGTGCTGATGTTAAGATCACCAGCGTGCAATTACTGGCAGTTGAAGCAATAACTGATTTACCTCCTTTTGAGCAAATCTCAGTACCTCTTCAGCAATCATTGTTGTATTGGTATGACCGAAGCCCGTTGATGTACAAGCAGATCCCTTCGTATCTAGTCGGATGGGACTTCCCTTTGAATCCATCTCAACCATTGGGTTCTACAGTGGCGGCTCAAGCACTTGGTGCAAATACATCATACTATGCTTGGGATCAAACCATTGTTTATCAAACCCTAACATCAGCTGTTGCGGTTAGTCGTGATACTAGCGGTGCTATTTTATTCACGATGGCAAAAACAGATCAAATCGCAGTGATTCAATATTTAGATCAAACACAAGCGCGAAAAATACTAGAGCAACCCATGTGCGTTAACGTGTGTGGCGCCTCCAGCGCTTCAACAAAGGTTGCTGTGAGTTTGTGGTATACGACTGATGCGTCATTGCCAGATATTAAAGCGGGATCATCCTTATCAATAGTGGCAACTTTGGATGCAAACGGTGTTCCAGCAACTGAAAATGGAACATGGGTGCAAGTTCCACGAGGAACATTAGGGAATGGATACGCAACGCTCGCACCATTAACGTCTGCTGGATATACCAGCGTAGCGTTAAGCGGATGGGATTTGACAAGTCATACAACGGCCGCGACTGCTACATACTTCGCAATCGTGATTGGAACGCCTTCTGTGGCTATTGGTGCAACGATTTCACTTGAGTCGGTATCTTTGCAGTCAGGCACAATTGCTACGCGTCCTGCGCCCCAAACGGTGGATGAGGTATTGCGTGAATGTCGATATTATTACCAAACTTCATTTGCGCCTGGAATTGTTCCAGCTAATAATGTTGGTTTGGCTAACGGCACAAATTGGTCGACTCAAACTGTTATTGCTGGTGCAACCTCTAGATTGCCTGTGCAGTTCGCAGTTCCCATGAGAAGACAGCCCGTATACCCTCCGGTTTTTTACAATCCCACTAGCGGAGCAGCTGGGCAAGTTTTGAATTTCACTACAGGCGCTAGTTATTCAGCAACATCAGGAAGTGGAGCAACAACTATTTCTGTAAATGGATTCTTGATGCAAGGAACTGCTGACGCTGGTTCAGCGGTAGGAAATGCAATTGCAATCAATTGGACGGCTGACGCACGCCTAGGAGTAATATAAATGAGTACAAAATTTAACATGATAAGGGATATTTCGGGCTATAATGGCTTCGGAATTATCCCCACTTACGACATCCAAGGATGCTCTATGGCGGCAAGTACCGCCCAGACATTTACGACTCCTGATAATTATTCCAATTGGATTGCGATATTTAGTTACACGCCGGGAGCGACTTTCTTTGTGGATTTCACTGGAGCAACGGCAACGGTTCCAACTGGTACGGTTGGCGCGATTACGACAGTGCTAAATCCATCAGCAAGGGCTGTTAGTGCGGGTCAGACATTTAGTGTGATTACACCGGACGCTACGTCACCATACATTACGGTTGAATTCCAAATCGTGGCACCTTACCAGAATTAAGGAAATGAAATGGGCGTATTTAACAATCCATTAGGTATTAATTTAACTGACTGTATGCCCATTATAAACTCGCCTTTTAATTGCTCGGATGCGTCAGGAGGTTTTAATCCGCCGCCACCGGGTTCTGAGCGGATGATTACTGAGACAGGTATCTATATGATAACTGAAACCACACTCGACGACATGATTACGGAGTAAAACTATGGCAGATATTAAATGGAGTGCGTTTCCTTCGATTGGCGCTCTAGCAACAGGTGATACTCTGGTCGGATTGCGGGCTGGGGCTAATGTTAAGTTTAATGCGTTAACATTGCCATGGTCTGCTACATTGGGTGGGACTGGCGTCGCTAATGCTGCGGGCTCTACTATTACGTTGGGTGGTGCTTTGACTACGAGCGGAGCATTTGCGTCTACGTTTACAATGACAGGCATAACGAGCGTCACTTTCCCCACCAGCGGAACATTAAGTTGCGTTTTAACCTCAACGGGTTTATCAGTTACAGGTATGTTAAGTGTAAATGTGGCTTTAGATTCTATGTGGAACGGAAGATATGAATCTACTCTAGGAAATGTTAATAATGCTGTAATGGCCTATGTTTTTTTAACTGGAACAGAACCATCTGTTACAGGTTTAGATTTTGGTGCTATACAAGTAATTAACAATACTAATGCAGTGGCATTTACAATGGACTCTTTGACAACATTTACAGCTACGAATGTATTAGCTTTTATGAGTCAATTTTCATTATCTTCTGTTTCGCTGACGACATTCAGCTTTCCCGTTTTGCAATCAATTACGTCATTTGGAGGAACTGCAAATGCCGTTACAACTTTTAGCGCTCCAAATTTAAATGCGATTACAAGCACATTCTCATGGAACTCAAGCACGCTGACTACTTTTAGTCTTCCATCTTTGACTTATATGTTTGGAATAACTTCAGCGCTTAATTCTTTAACTACATTTAGTGTTCCTAATTTAGTTACTATTGGAGGTTCATTCGTATTGGCTTCAACAACATTAACAACTTTAAGTATGCCAAGCCTTGTCAATCAAGTAGGTCAATTTGGAGCGGGAACAAATTTGCCAGCTTTAACAATCATAAATTTACCTGCTTTAGTTACTTTTGGCGGACTAGTTGGAGGAACTTATGCAGCATTAACGACATTAACTTTAACTAATTTAGTAACGATAGTTGGTGCTTTTAATATTACTGCCGCCATATTAACTACATTGGCAATGCCGGCGCTTGTTACCATTACGGGGGCGTTATCTTGTGTTTGCGCCAGCGTGACCACATTAACATTAACAAACTTGCAAACATTAACAGGGGCTGTTTCACCAAGTTTTGCCGCATTAACCACAGTTAGTTTACCTGCCATTGTTACAATAGGAAGTACATTTACAATGACAGCGGCAAATCTTGTAACATTTTCTTTTGGTTCTACCTTAAAGAAAGTTGGAGGAAACGTCACAATGACAGGAATGAAACTAAACCAAGTCAGCGTTGACGGAATCCTGGTGTCCTTGGCAACTCTAGACGGAACGAACGGAACCACGGCATATAGCAGTAAAACAATCAATTTAAGCGGCGGAACATCATCAGCACCATCCGCAACAGGACTGGCAGCTAAGGCTACATTAGTAGCGAGAAGTTGCACGGTCACAACAAACTAATTAACCAACCAAGAGGACTACAAAAATGGCAATTCTACAAATACAAACAGCTCCTCCTATAGGATTGGCTGCGGTTACATCATCTGTCCAGTCAACACAACAAACACTGCCTAGCATTATTTACATTCTTACGAATGACACATATGCTACGGTTACTGCAACTGGTTATTTGACAAGATCAAAGCAAGAAGGCTTCACCTATTCCAACAATCAAATGGCGTTGGTTTATACAACAGACGAAGGCCCCGTATGGTTAAAAGTTGTGATTACATACTCTGGTGCTAGCGTGTTAAACACCGTTGTTAGCTTGGTTCAGATATCAAGCCCTGGCGATGTGACTCTACCTACGATTGCAAGCAACATCATTGTATCAACAGATACAGTAGGAACATTAGCAAACACCACTGGCACTGCTATTAACCGAGGCTCAATCCAAGCTGGTTTATCAGGCGATGCGGGAACATTGATTTCTTATCCTGGCACTGCTTTAAAAGGCTCGTTAATCATTGCTGGTGTTGATAATACAGGAAATACTAACGTTACAATAAGTAACGCACTCCATGGGCAAGCGTCTGTTTACAGTATTCCCGACGTTGGGGCATCCACAGGCCAATTTTTAGTCAAAACATCGGCGTTAGTTGATGGCCAACTGATTAAGGCTTCTGGTACTGCTGGTAAAGTGATTGGGGCTGGATTTGCTGTATTAGCCAATACAACCGCGGCTTATGCGGGTGGTGGTACAAGCAATGCCTTTACAGCTACTGGTATAGGCGCGACCAGCATTGTTACGGCATCCATTTTAGCATCTACTAATACTGTATCGATTGCTAAAGTTGTGCCAACTGCAAATACATTAACTGTATTTTTTAGTGCCGATCCCGGTGCGGCAACAACAATTAGCTGGCATGCAATTACGCCAGCGGTTTAACCTTGAAATATAGTTGCGTGGCCCCATTTTATGTGGGGTCATTAATTTACTTAGGATAAAAATGAAAATTCAAATTCAAGCCCGTATGGACGAAATTAAAAAAGCATTAGAAGAATCGGTGATTAATCACAATGCATTATTGGCTCGCTATGCTGAAAACGAACACATGATGAAAATGGCTGAAGAATGCTGTGAAAAAGATGTGTGTGAAGCCGATGTAGTCTGTGCAGAAGAAGCTCAAATTGTAGCTTAATAAACGGTTCACAATTCGTTCACAGGTTATACCTAACTTGCGCAGACACTTTCATGCTGCGTAAGTTATTGCCACCACTAGGGATATGGCGAGTATTTACAGGCTAGGCCATCCTTAATAACAGTAGTAAGATCTTAAATACTTAATATATTATTATTACGGTATATGCTTCCAAGCCTTTCCATTTTTAATTTTATTAACCATCCTTCTGGACACGCCAAATTGATTCCCTATCATTTCTTGAGAAATATCTTCTCCGGCCGTCAGGAGTCTAATTTGAATAACTTGCTCCTCTGTTAGTTTTGAATGTCTGTATTCCTCGCCTTTTAATACATTTTTTCTTCCCTTATTTATCATGTCTTGAATATTATCTTTTGCTGTACCAATAAACAGGTGAGATGGTCGTACGCATGATGGCGTGTCGCATGAATGGCATATCATCATGTTATCTGGTATTTCTCCATTATGTAGTTCGTAACTATATCTATGCGCACGAACAACTTTCCCATTTATCTTCAGTCGACCATATCCATAACAATCGATAACGCTATAAATCCAACAGCCATTCTCATGCTCTGTTTTTGAAATATTCCTAAAGAAAATTTCTTGAGGAGTGAGCACGTTATCCTTAAAATTTTTTCTACCTGCACATGATAAACTGCAATATTTCGTGCCTCTCTTTATCTGGCTTGGCCATACATAAATAGCAATATTGCAATAGTCACAAAATATTTTTATTTTATTTCTTTGGTTTATTCCGCCACATACTCGACTGCAACATTTTCGTCCCCTCTTTACTTCGCTTGGAGTTAATTCAAATAGAATTCCGCAATGAGCGCATGACGTTTTTATCTTATTATTCATAAATACCTCTCCAGTATTGTCTCAATGTAGAACAAAGCCACTCGGTGAGATGCCGATTTTTCGAGAGCTACTCTAGGCTTTGTTGTGTTATGATATCAATCACTACTATTTTAATCAAATTGAGGTGTATTTTGGCTAGCGTGATTATATCAAATCTCCCTCCAATTTCCGGCACCGGAACCCCGCAGGGAACTGACTGGACTCCATCGACCGACACGACAGACACCACGGAATCTAACTCCGGTACGACCAAAAAATACGCACGTTGGGCAGAATTAAACTTCGCCCTAACAGCATTAGGTTTCACAACCTACACGGCCGTTCTAGCCGCATCAACAACCGCATTAACTGCCACTTACAGTAATGGTACACTAGGTGTTGGAGCTACATTAACGAATTCAGGTGCGCAAGTTGCTTTGACATTGGATGGCGTGACGCTTGCCGTTACTAACCGCGTCCTAATCAAAAATCAAGCAGCGCCAGCGCAAAACGGAATCTATGTTGTTACAGCTATCGGCACAACATCAGCCAACTGGATATTGACTCGCGCTACAGATATGGACACAGCGGCAGAGGTAATCCAGTACGCAGTTACCCTAGTAAACCAAGGAACCATTAGTGCCGGTCTACTTTACGAAGAAACCCAAGCAGGCCCTTTCGTCATCGGAACCACACCAATTGTATTTAGTCAATTTCAATCAGGATCGGTCAGCATTCCGGTATCATTAGGAGATGGCGGCACAGGCGCGTCGTTAACGGCCAGCAATGGTGGTATTTTCTACTCCAATGCATCAACCGGTGCGATACTTGCGGGTACGGCTACAGCGGCTCAAATGCTGCAATCAGGTGCTTCTAGCGCACCAGTATGGTCTTCTGCTACATGGCCTGCAAGTACAACAACGAATCAACTACTTTACAGTACTACAACCGATACGGTTGACGGATTGGCTACTGCTGCAAGTGCCACATTAATCACTAGCGCCGGTGGAGTTCCAAGTCTTAGCCAAACATTGCCCGCAGCAGTTCAGGGAAACATTACAGCGCTAGGAACGATTGCTACAGGCACTTGGAATGGAACGGTGATTGGCTCTACTTATGGTGGAACAGGCGTTAACAATGGCGCATCCACAATAACTATCGGTGGAAGTGTCGTTTTCAGTGGCGCATTCGCAACAACTTTCAATATTACAGCCGGCACAAATGTTACGTTTCCAACATCAGGAACATTGGCAACAACATCCTCTAATGTTGGCACGACTGTCATACAAACATTTGCGACGACGGGAGTTTATACTCCAACAGCCAACATGGTATATTGCACAATAACCGTTACCGCAGCAGGTGGAGGCGGGGGAAGCTCAGTAGGCGGCTTAGGAGCCTCTGCAGGAGCTGGCGGTGGCGCAGGGGAGACTAGGATCGGTGTTTTCTCTGCGGCGGCTATTGGTGCCTCACAGGCCGTTACAATTGGTGCTGGCGGATTAGCAGGAACTGCGGCTGGTGCTGGTGGTACAGGTGGCGCGGCATCTGTTGGTGCGTTGATTAGTTGTGTAGGAGGTTCTGGTGGCGCGGCTATGGGAAGCGTCAGCGGTAACGGCATTTGTTCTATTGGCGGGATAGGCGGAACGGGCGGCGCAGGTGGAACTGTGGTTTATCCCGGTAACGCTGGTTTGAATGGCGTTGCTGCTGGATCAAGTACGCTCGCTACTTCCGGCGGTGGTGCTGGCAGTTATTACAATGGCGGAACGGTTAGCGTGGTCGCTGGCAGTGTAGGTACAACCGCAACCACACCCGGAGCAGGTGGATCAGGTGGCGCTGCGGCTGGCGCATCTAGAGACGGTGGCGCGGGCGCTCCAGGCTATGTAACAGTTGTTGAGTTTATCGTTGTTTAATCGTATGATTAACGCGATGGTTTTTTTCCTTTTCCATCGCGCGATACATTGTGGCTCTGTCTCCACGGAGCCGCTCTTAACAGGGATTTTATGAAGCGTAAATACGAAATTCTTGCGGCAATTATTTTTCTATGTATTGTTTCAGGCTTTATTTGCTATGAATACAGCAAGCCGGAATGCATTCAAACACCCCAAATAAAAATACTTTATTACAGCACTCCAAATGACAATGAAGAAGTCGACCTGGATGACATTTCAGATATTATTCGTGATAGGGGAATTGAAAATGAGCAGCGCTAAAGGTGTTTGTGCTCCAAGTGACGATTCAAATGAGATATTAATGTCACGTTTAGTAGAGCATGAGGGAATAAAGCAGTTCGCCTACCAGGATTCGCTGGGTTTTTGGACGATAGGTGTTGGACGATGCATACATGAGGGCAAAGGACGCGGATTAACGACCGATGAGTGCTTTTACCTCTTAAAAAACGATTTAATTTATTTCCGAAATTTACTTCTAAAATATGACTGGTTCACCAAGCAAGACGTCGTAAGACAAAACGCGCTCGTAGAATTGGCGTTCAACCTGGGCGTAAACGGCCTCCTGGGCTTCAAGAACATGATTTCAGCGATAAGCGTCAATAACTATGCTCTTGCATCTAAAGAGCTTGTAGAGAGCACGTGGGCGCGTCAGGTTGGCAAGAATAGGGCCGCTGATTTGCAGCATCGGATTTTAACAGGACGTTACAAATAATGTTAAAACCCGAACAAATTCAGCACATACAGGTGATTGACTGGGTTAATGCCTGTACAGACCTTCCAGTGATTCATATTGCCAACGAACGCCGGGTTTCGCCTCAACATGGTGCTATATTAAAGCGCATGGGTTTACGGCCCGGCGTCAGTGATTTATTTTTTCCTCGGGCAAAACATCCATGGTTTGGGTTGTGGGTTGAGCTGAAGACTGTCACAGGGAAGCCTACGCCGTTACAATTGAAGTTTATTGAAGACATGAAAAAAGAAGGATTTCAAGGAAAAGTTACCTATGGCGCAGAAGAGACTATCAATTACATTAAAGAGTTTTACAACCTACCTGCTGTTGACATGCCTGGTAACCGCCTGCGATAGCGGTGGCGGAGGCAACTCAGCAATACCCGGTACATCGACATCGTCGGGTGGGATCGTCGACCACATGGCTTCTGCGGCAGTTGGTGGCATCGCGGCTGGTGCGGGGATGGCGGCAGGTCATGCCGTGGCTAATCATGCCATTAACAAGTGGCAGAATCGTAGTCGCTCGGGCGGCATGCGTTCGTTTAGGCGCCGTTAAATACCTTCTTAATGATATTATAAAACCCATGCTCATTCTTGGTGCAAACCAATTCACTGGGCGTCTTTAACGTGGGTTCCTCCAGCATCTTTTTCATTCGGTGAATGTTGGATATGTGCATGTAGTAGTCGCTGGCGTTGTCTAAATGATTTCTTAAAAACTTAGCATAAAATATATTCTGAGATTTCTTTGAGCTGGTGAAATGACTTTCGTACACCATCGCGCCAACACAATAGTATTTTGCGTTAATGATAGGAAATGACGTACTGCCTTGCGGCGCAATTTTATACTCAGCCTTTATAACATCTAGGCTGTAGGTCTCAGGTTTATGCCTGGTGAGCTTTGCGTTGGGATCAATGAGTTCGGCGTTGCATCCTCGACAGGCTCTTGCCGTAATGTCGCACTGCAAATCACACTCTAGGCAGCTCTTAAACTCAAAGAAATGATCGCATCGTTTGCCTCCCACCATGCCACAGCACCGACGAGCATACAGGCTATTGTACGTTTGGCATGTATAACAGAGGAACGGCCTTTCTTCTTCATTATCATCCCCGGGTTGGAGGGCTTCGTTTATTATGGGGTCGTCTATATCTCCGTGTCGAGCTAAATTGCCCGCGTAGTCAAGAATGAGAGCAGAATCTTTTCCTTCGTGGAGGCGGAGCACTCGTCCGATCCCTTGCGTGTAGAGAACGAGGCTTTCGGTTGGACGGAGCCAAGCACAAACATCAAAAGATGGCACATCAACACCGACCACAAGACAAGAAACGTTAATAAGATACTTAATGTCACCGTTTCGCGCGTACTGAAGTATTCTCTTCCTAACTTCATGTGATGTATCTCCTGTGATAATTGCAGCCTGTCCTTCAGGCAGAGCGGCTAAACATTCTTCGCAATGACGCTTTGTGGAAGCAAAAATGAACGCACCTATTCTACCATTTTCGACAACCGCTGTAACTTCTCGCATGATATCCGCAGTTAATCTCTCATTTTTGTGTAATGCCTTTTCAATGTCCTTATGTCGAAATTTCCCGAAAGAATCGACATGACAATTACTAAAGTCGATGCTATCAACATGAGTTCTGCCGAAGTATGGCTTTGTTAAATATCCGTTATCGATTAACCATGATGTTGATATGGAACACACCTCTTCTTTGAAGTACTCGTTAGGGCCGACTATGGAAATGCCTTTGCCTCGAAATGGCGTTCCAGTTAACCCAACAATCCTGTATTTATGCCCATTCTCCTGCGCTTTGAATCCATACCAATTGAGAATGCGCATGTACATGCTTTCAGGAGCATTATGATCAATATTATGGCATTCATCAACTATTATAAGATTGAACGGCACATTCATGATTGCATCTTGATTGCGAATCGCTTGCGCCACTGAATGCGGGCTACCAAATATCACATTGGCTGTCGTGTTCTTTTCTTCCAGTCCTGCGCAGTAAATGCCTGGATTGCCACTTTGAATTCGGTACGTTTCAGCGTTCTGCCCTATCAGCGTGCTATTCATGGTTAAACACAAAGCGCGCCATCCCGCGCGCTCAATCGTTAGTAGTAATTCGGAAAGCAATAGCGATTTACCGCTGCCCACGCTGGCGTTTACCAGTAACGGATTTGTGGTATTCCTTAGGTGGTCGCGTAGGGTGTCTAGGCAGTCTTGTTGGTATGGTCTTAACGTTTTCTGCATTTACAACCAACCGCCAACACAAGGCGTATCTTTTGCTGGAGCGATATAATATGGCGATTGTGGAAGTGGAAGCCAATGAGTAACGTTCAAGTCTTCATATCCATTGATTAAAAAACGTGGGTTATTATCATGTTCACTCATGAAAAATTGCCTAATCTTTATTCCTTTCCTATGTATGTAACATAAATAATCGCCGTCTTTATTTGGTTTTTCTTGGCTGTATACTTTCCAGTTCATTTATATTCCTCTTTCGCTTTTAGATAGGCTGCGTGGGCTTCTTCTTCGGTCTTAAAACTACCTAGATAAATTGTTTTTTTGTTAATTTGAATACTTGATTTATACCCTCCGCGCTGCTTATATGCCCCGGGAAGTTTATTATTGTCATGATTTTTTATTCGTATATGCGGATATATTTCAAGCAATTTTCTTTTTAGGTTCTTCGGGCAATCATTTTCTAAGTATATATTTTTTGCGCATTTATATATTTCCTGGGCTTCTTCTTTTGTGTCATAAGTACCCAAATAAATTTTTCCACGAACATTATTTTTTTTAGTGGTAATTCCGACACCGTATCTAATGCCATTGTTAGTACACCTCTCTTGGTATCCTTTTTTTAATGGCTTTAAATTTTCCATTTGGCTTCTGGAAACAGGCTGTAAATTTTCTATTTTACAATTCATAGGGTTCATATCTTTGTATATAACAAAAGATGGCCATGACTTAAAATGATAAAAATAAATAATATGCGACAACGGTTTTTGTATTTTTATCCCATTAGCAGAAATCAATCCTTTCAAATAAACCACACCATCTTTAGCGGAAAAGCTACCCAATTTAAATCCTTTCGGTGTTCCTGATTTATTGCAATTCAACTTTCTAATCAAATCTCCTTCAATATAATCATAGGTTTCATGCAAATAGTTGTATATCAACTCAACTTCTTCCTCAGTCATTTCTTACCTTTCTTCTTATCAGCAACCACATTAGTAGCAACATTCAACGCCGCAATCTGAATCTTAAGATTTATCACGTCATCCTCTAGTTTTGACACAATCGAGCGTGTCTTGAACTGCTCTTTATTAAAAAAGAAATCTTTGTAACGAGAATAAAAATTAAAATAAAGAACACCGGCAACAATAAAGCTGCCGATAAAACCACCCAACAACCCAGCCCACAACGCATCAATCTCATACATGACAAATCTTCCTAAATTCACAACGGTTACAAATATAATAAATGGCGTTACTGTTTATTTTCTCTGGCGGTTCTTCGCACACAGATATTACAGCAGCCTTGCATCTCAATTCGTGGTAATAAATATCGTCATAATCTACCCACTCATGATGAAGTTCTGACGTATCCTTGTTGATCGCAAGCAACACGCCTCGCGTGTACCCAGACATTCCAAGGTAAGACTGTAATTGAGCGAAGTACGATTCTTGCCATTCTCGCAAACCTTTGTTCTTGAACTGGGTAAATGACGAGCTTTTGGCGGTCTTTATTTCAACAATACAGACAGTACCACCGGGAACCACCAGCAACGCATCGGCATGTCCTTGGAATAAAGGGATCTCTTTGTCTTGGTAGAATAAATGTTTGTTGCAAACATTTGGCCTAACAACGTTGAGTTTTGCACTCTCCATGTAATCCAGCAATAATCCTTCAAGTCGCTTTCCGATTTCAAACGTGGTCTTTAAAGCCGCAGACGGAGCTTCCCGTTCTGCGCCCACGAATCCATACCAGATAGCCCGATTGCATTTCTTCCCAATCCCACTCGCGCCAATGTATCGGCGCGGTTCGTCTTTAGGAGATTCAGCGATTGTTTTTGTTATTATTGCTGATAAGTCCATTTGTAACTCCATTTGTATTTTAGAAAGGCAGATCGTTATCTAGTTCAGGCATAGCAGCATTGCGTGTCAATGCGCTTTGAACGCCAGATGTCGGTGCATATACGGCAACAGATTTGATACCTGTCTCGGTAGCAATCGCACCTGAAGCATGGACTTCACGAACGAAGTTTCCTTCCATCATTCCACCATCTTGTTTTGGCATAGACCATTCACCAATCTTGATGGAAACGATCTTGTTTAACATGGGAAGCAATTCCAAATCCATTGGCGCTTCTGCTGTAGATGGCTTGAACTCGCACAACTGCATAACTAGCTTCAACATGTTCAGATTGCGCTGAATTTGTTCTGGTTTTCCGTCAAAGCATTTAATTTTCTGTGTGACTTCGCGTGACTTATGATCGCCATCCAACAGCTTGTAAATAATCTGATAGAACTTATCGACTGAATTGGTATGTTTGTTTTCTTTCTCAACCAATGTGAACGCCTTGATGGTAGCTGTAGCTACAGTACCCTCGGGAATCACAACAAAGTCACCGATAAACGCATCTTCTGGTTTGCCTGTTGGTGCTAATCCTGTTCCTGATAGCCAAAAACTCATTCTGCTTCTCCTTGGTTTAAAAATGCCTCGATAGCTTTAGGACTCAAGCTGCCGCGATGGATTTCATTGATTAATTTTTGTGTGAATGTGTAAGCAACGCCAACTTTATTGTCATCATCCATTTCAGCCATCATGTCCATGCTGGTTAGAATGTCGCGCAAATGTTTCACGTTGGCTTTCACTTGTCTTTTCATGGTTTTTCTGTCTGACATTAATGCATCTCCGATTGTTTAACCAGTCGTTCTGTTGAAGCCATAATCTCCCTTATTACGGTCTTCGATACCTCAATAAGAGCCTCTTTATATTCAATGTTATTGTCGGATACATCTTTAGCAAACCCGTTGATTATCGTCACGTTGACGCTAGATAGAATGGAAGCAACCACTTCAAGGTACATGTTCCCAACAGATTCGGACGTGTCATCATCAAAAAGCAAATCCTGATACAGCTGAATTATCTTGTCCGTTATCGACATTACGATGTTTTTTTGAGTTTCGTTCATTCTTTCTCCTGAAAAAACGGGATATGCTCACACAATGCGTCAAATGACATTTTGATCTCATTCGGCATATTGAATCGGTTCTTGCTCACATGCCCATCAGACACGCCAGCCATAATAACCCGATCATTGGTGCTACGCACAAGCGTGCGACCACTATCAGTTTCAGATGTGAAACTCTTCAACCGACAAAATAACACCGCGTCCACATCATCCACATAAACTGAACGACTCTTTTCATGGTTCATGATAATTGAATAAACGTCATAGTCTTCGTTATCAGGGGCTTTGTGTTTCGTTACACCCAAATGCGCCACATACACAACACAGATACCGCGCTCTTTGAATTTATCTAGCAAAGACTTTAAAGCATTGTGCAGGGAAGCCGCCTTCAAGTAACCCGCGCCATAACCGCCGCAAGCAGCCGTTAACGTGCTTGGTTTTGCCCCACCCTTACCGATAGGCTCATTATCTAAAATGTACTCTACAATCAACGTATCGAGCTTAGACACGCTATCAATGACAATAGTTTTGAATGGCAATTCTTCAAGCGCAAGAAGCGCTTTGATATTCTTCCACACGTCGCTAAATGAATGCGCAATCGGCAGTGCTTTCACGCCCGGCAACTCATTATCTTCGGTCAATATAAACAATGGACTTGGAAACGCAGCTGCCAACGTACTCTTTCCAATACCCGGCTTGCCGAAGATTGTAATACGAGGCGCTCCTGCGGTCGTCGTAATGATGGAGTCAAGAATAGTCATGCGCCACATCCATCTGGATAAAGGGGCGCTTGCGCTTTCTGGGTGGGAACAGGCAGTTTATGTTCCTGCATCGGGGCGGTACATGCGCCCAGTAGAGCGCATAGAATTAATATTCCGTATTTCATTGTTTTATCTCCACGTGTTTCCAAGTAACATTATATTTAATGGCATATATTGTACTTTTTTTAACATTAAAGTTTTCAGCGATTTCATACCCAGAAACGCCTTCTTGTAATTTAATTCTAATCTTAATTACATCCTCTTCCGATAATTTATGGTTTCTAATCTTTCCTTGGTTTCCTCTTTTTTTTGTATTCATGTCAGTCATGTTGGCTTGATGAGTGCCTAGAAATAAATGTTCTGGATTGCAGCACCCGCGATTATCGCAATGATGACATACGCACATTCCTTTAGGGATAATCCCATTTTTTAATTCATAATATACGCGATGAACCCGTAGAATTTTTTTATTCACCGTTATATTACCATAGCCACCCCTATTCTTATGGCCAAGCCAATTCCAGCAATTACTTTCAAAATCTTTTTGAATATTACTTTCGATTCTTTCTTCAGTTGTCATTCGATCAAACGCCCGCGCTTATGCGTATAGAAAGTTTTGCCGGTTTTTTACTGATCATAGTAGCCAGCAATTGCAACTCTTCGGCACTTCCATATTTTTCAGCATCACGGATAATACTCTTGTTTAAATCATAGCTTGTGCGGATGGTGACCGGGTTAAAGCACGCAGGAAGATGCGAACCCATTGTTATATATTCATCTTTGTTAAGCGCGTATATCCAAGAAGTCTTGACGGTAACTTTATGCTTGCCACATATGTAAGTTTTACTGCCATCTTCTCCATGTTGAAGCAATTCAGCAACACGAGGCTCAAGGGATTCTTTGATTCTTTGCAGCTCCGCGAGCTGGTAATTTACATTATTTAAAGTTGATATCAGGTCTTTTAATTCATCTTGCTCGTTCATTTTAATTTACCTTATTAATTAGCACCGGTATTGGCGTAAACACAGTATTACACAACCACTTGCGCCCGTCAAGCATTTGAGGTATAATATTTATTAATTTGGAGGAAAGAATGACGATTGACGAAGTATATAAACATTTTGGTTCATGGAATAAGTGTGTAAAGCAATGTGGTTTCTCGGAGAACACCCCGCGCAACTGGAGGAGGTTAGGATACATCCCGGCGAACGCTCAGATTAGATTGGAGCGTCACACAAACGGGCAATTGAAACTTAGGACTGAAGACACGGGGATGTGACAAATGACGTTAAGCGTGAGCGAAAAGGAAGAATTAGAGTTGTTACGAGGTTCAGCAGCCAGATTTATGACAGACCCGCTGGAGAGGGCATTTTTCAAGCTGCAATCAATTGTTGACAATCCACATCCAAACAGACTGGATTCGGTGCTGCCTACATCTGCATTTTATGTGTTAGCTGAATGTCTTTTGGAATTAAGGCGGGAGATGAGAAAATAAAATACGTTGCGGTTGTTCTATTGGGTGCGGCCATCATTGTTCTGGCTGGATTATGTGTGATTATGTGTATGGACATAATGTCATGAAGCCGGGTTTGAAGTTGGCGGTAAAGGCGATGATTTGCTTTTACGTGGCCATCGGTATTTTTTATGTCGTCGTTCAACTATGTTGATACGCGTTCTTTGTTTGATCCTTGTTTTGGTAGCTATTATGTTGCGTATGTTTCGAATTATTTATATCAAGTTCAGGCGTTTATTGAAAATGTTTTCTAAATCGCATTTTTTTGTATTCGGCATCTTAGTTGGCTGGCAGGTTAGTCAGCTCATGGGGTTTGATCAGCCGTGGTGAACAAGGATAAACGGCGTCAAGCGCGATCTAATCTCAAGGAAGCGCGTGCGGTATTGGCGCATATGGAAGGTTATATCAATGGGAAAAATCCTGAAGCTATGGAATTGGCTTATGCTTTCTTTCATGTGCTTAATTATCATTTTGAAGAAGGTGATCTCAGGCCATCTCATGTGCATTTGGCTGCGCTGTTACGGAGATCTAATTGACTATATGATGTAAAAACTGTATAGTGTTGGCTCATGGTGTATCAGCACCAGGAGCCAAGTGCGCGTAGCGCGTTGGCAGGTTTCAACCTATCTGAAGTAGGCAAAACATGCGGATATATTACACAAGCATTACCGAAATGTCAACACTATTGCGTCTTTTTACTAAGAGGGATTCTTATCGTGCGTAAATTATTGATTTTAAAATCATTAGAACATGTTGGGGTTGAAAGGAAAGGGATTTCCTATCATAAATTTACAGTAAGAATGATGGAGGACATGCTAGAGTTGCAGTCTAAAGTGGTCAAGCCCGCGGGAAATACGGGCTAAATTTTTATCATAATCATGCAGAGGGATTTTACGATATGAGTACAGACAAAATCAAGCGTGTAGCTTTACGCCAACAGAGCAACTATGAGTCGATAGCCCCGAATTTCATTATTTATGACCCAGAAACAACTATAAGCGACTTACGTCTTTACATGATCATCAATAGCTTCCGAATTAATCACAAACCTTGCTGCGCATCATTAAAATGGATCTCCGAACAAATGGGAACTTGCGAGCGTGAAATTCAACGATCTCGGAAAAAATTAGTAGAAAAAGGATACATATTGCATTACAGGAAGGCTAATAAATGGTACTTTCAGATACCTATGCCCGAAATATGCACTGATATCGAAGATTCTGGGGTGACGGATTACGACACCTCTGGGGTGACGGATTACGACACCTCTGGGGTGACGGATTACGACACCCATAATATAAAGAATAAGTTTAATGTTATTAAGTCTAGTATTACGCCAAAAACCACGCGTGACCGCGTACTACTAAAGGATTTTTATAAATTATTTAAAACCTACAACATTCAAGCAGATGACCATCCATCCGATGCCGCCCTAATGTACTTAGACAAAGGAATTGATAGAGTCGAAGACTTAGATAAGTATCTATATTATCTGCGTACTAAATGTGGCGGATGGCTAGATGCTGTATACTTAGATGCAAAAGGTCGTGAACAAACAAACGATTTTAGGAAGATTTTACAGGTTGGAATTATTTATAGAGCCATGAATGGTGAATTTGAGGATAGAAAATAATGTCATTAGAGATTGAATCGCGGGTATTGTCCTCGTTAATTATGTTGGGTGAGCCTACGGAGATACTGGCACAAGAAGCCATGTTGCAGTTGTCAAAAGATTTATTTCGTCATCACGATTCACGAGATTTATTTATTTTCATTGAAAAACAGTTTCATCAGCAGCAGCCTTTTGATTATGTGCGTATTGCCGACAGCGTTCCTAAGGAAATATTTGATTATTTAAATTATGTTATACCAATAGCGTGGTCAAATAGAACTTTGATCGCGGATGTGAAATTTTTAATTGATTCGCATCGCGCTTTGATTATTGATATGAAGCTCAAAAATTTAATGAAAGAAATCCATGCCGAAACATTGCCATCAGCTGCGTGTACGCTTGCTACAAATGGGTGTATGGAAATAAGTAAAATGGGGATAGTAGATGAAAATCATATTTATACAGCGGAAATGTGTGCTGAGAACTATTATGCCGATAACAAGAAAAGCAACAAGATAATTCCATCAGGAATAGAAACGCTCGATAAGATCAACGAAGGGGGTTTCAAGGAGAACTGTCTAATTACCATTGCTGGTAGGTCTGGAATGGGAAAAACAGGCTTTGCCGTCCATTTGGCGCACCATCTCGCAGCTAACCATCCCAATAAACATGTTTTGTTTTATAGTTTAGAAATGTCGTTTGATGATATTTATGAAAAACGATTAGCGGCTATATTAGGACAGCAACCTGATTCAGTAAAAGATGAAGTGTTGAAGCTGCAAGCCGTGTCTCGTGCAAATGAAATCCCTTTTACTATCGACACTAAGCCCATGGCTTCCATTAACTATATTGAGACAACAGCAAAGATTACCTCTATAAGAAAGCCACTATCCGTTATTGTCGTTGACTATTTGGGTTTGGTTCAAAATACAAGCAAACTTGAGTCTCATACTTTAAAGCAAGCTGATATTGCATTGCGATTAGCAGCACTTGCGGCACAATTGAATTGCATTGTTATTGCTTTAACGCAGGTTAATCGGGATTATTCTAATCGTGATGATAAGGTTCCAATTACATCAGATGCGGCTGACTCAAGTGGTAGTGAGCGCTCATCTAGCTACTGGTTAGGTATTTATCGTCCTGAAGCTGATGATGACCCTGAACATAACGACCGATTTATAGTAAAATGCAGGAAGAATCGTTTTGGGAAGCTATGGTCGGCCACGTTTGCATTTCAAAATGCTACGTTTGGAGAGGTCGACCAGATTATGACGTATCAACCAGCGAAGCCTAAAAAAGGTATGGCTGAATTTTATGCGAAAGGAAAATAACATGAAAATTGAATTTAAATGGGAAAAATTAAGTCAAGATACAATTAGATTAAAAGTTTTTGGGGGATGGATTGTCTATACTTCTGAACGCGATGATGAAACAGGAAATCCCACCGGAGCTTGCATGGTCTTTATTCCAGATTCAAATCATGAATGGGAAATTTAAAATGACAAAACTAATCGGAAAAGTAAAATGGTTTTCAGAAGAAAAAGCATTTGGATTCGTCACACACAACGGACAAGACCATTTTGCGCATGCTAAGGCTATCAAGAGTGGCGAAACGGTATTACTGGAAGGACAGACAGTAGAGTTTACTGTGGAACCCAATCCAAAAGGGCCGCAGGCACGCGATATTCATGTGATCGAAGCAGATGGCAACGTATGATGCTGTTCTGAAAGAACGGGGCATAAAGCCCCGCATATTAGTTTGAGTGGTCGCCGAAATAGGCCGCAATATCGATTGCCGGGGAATTCCCGTTGCTAGGATGCAATTGCAATTGCTTCTTGTCATGAATTTCTTGACGGTCAACGGGCACGTCTTTTGGGGCATTGATGCCAAGGCGAACTTGATTGCCTTTTACGCCCAATATTGTGACGGTTATGTTGTCGTTGATGATGAGTGTCTCACCAATACGACGGGTTAAAATCAACATAAATTGAACTCCTTGTTCCTTATTTGAGCTTCTCTTATTCTATGACATTCTCTGCAATGCCGTAGACCTTGTTTGGATATGTAAGTATTTTTTACAGTATACTCATGTCCTCTTTTGCATTCTTTCTTCATCTTATCTAGATATCGGCTTTTTACTGCTTTGTCTTGCATATTTTGCTTATGAGTTCCTATGTAAAGGTGTTCTGGATTTACACAAAGAGGATTATCGCATTTATGGCAAACACACAATTCCCTTTCTTCTGTCTTAGCTAACTTTCCTTTCCATAGCATCCAAGAAAATCTATGTGCGCTATGAATCTCATTTTTTAAATGGAACATTCCATACATAAATCCATTACTTCCTCTTGTTGCTCCAGTCCAAAGCCAACAGCCATCATTTATTTTATTTATCTTACTTAAAAATCTTTCTTCTACTGTTAGCTCACGTGAGGTTTTCACATTAATGTCTTGGCCTTTCCTCATTCTTTTATGATGCTTGCTACATAAGCCTTTTGCTATTGCATCATTTTCGCAATAAATAGAAGCGCATTCCATTTTCGTAACTCCTGTTAGTATGGGCCGGTATATTTAAACGTTTTGCAGGTCATGCTTGAATCGCATTCCACTGTCCACCGCCATTTTGTTCCGTGAGCTTCAGCAAGGCATTGCGTCCATAGTTTCAATTGCCATTGCTGGGGCTTTTTTCCATATTGGCTGTAGAACTTCTGCCAGTATGTTTTCGCTAGGGTTTCGCATTCCTGTGGCGTAGCTATCATGCCATAATTCTGATCCCAAACGCGATGCTCTTCAGGATAGACGGGGCTAGTAAGCCTGACCATCAATACCCATGTCGCCATCGCTGCCGTTGTTGCTATCATTTACTTCTCCTTTGGTTGTTTACATCTCCTGCACCTTGCGATGCGTTGTTCGTTGCAATATGAGTATTCGTGGCCGAGCAGCCAGCAGATTAGTCTCCTTACCATCTCGCACCACAGTCACGGTATATTGTTCCGCATGCTTCCCCTGCGTGAAGATGCTCACAATAGTTATCGATTAGGGATTGGATATTGTTTAACAACTCTTTAGGATATTTAACTTTGTATTTATCCTTACGCAGGTTTGTAAAGAAATGCAATTCTTCAAGCTCTTCTTTATGGCCTTTATTTTCGCGTCTCGTTCCCATCTCTTTTCCCGATTAATCATTGGCGCTGTCCCGTTAAAAACTCCATGATTTCATAGTATATATTTAAAATAGCCTCGTCATGCGTGTTGTCTTCGGGCGCTTTCTCGGCTTGGTCTTCCCAGTAATCAATTCGGTGCTGTACCCATTGCTTTGCTGATTCAACTGTTACTTCGGGAACAAGGGAACCGCAGAAGTATGATTGTGAAACCATCATTCCAGCTTTCTTGGCGGCTTCCCATATCTCAGGCGTGAGCTTTCGGCCACATTCGTTCTTGCAGTTAGGGGATGCGCAATATGTTGTGTCTTTATATGTGTACATTATCTGTCCTCATACATGATTTTGGCGATACCTTCGTGCAGCATTTTCATGGTTTTTTCTAGTGCCATGTGTGCTGGTAGGTTGGTTGGCGGTATTAGTTGCGGTAGCATCATCAGTGCGCCCGTAACTTGCCCCAATAGACACGCCATTTGTGAATTCTGTTCGGTTAGCTTGTCAATCATTTCCCACCCCTTGTGCGCTTGTAAACACTGATTGCATGGGATAGGTTGGTCAATCCATACTCTAGGTCTTCGAGTTCATCGTCATTCAGTACCAATGTTCTGCCATTCAATACAAGGTAATTTAGTGGATCGATACGTTTTATGCTGACTTTGAAGTCCTTTGCTAATTCTGCGATGTTCATTTGAATGCCCCCTCCAAATCACTTGCCATTTGAATGATGCTGTCGGCGATTTCTTCCCATGATAGGCTTGCGTCGTAAATCTCAAATGGTACTGTATTAGCGTCATTCAATAAGTCATTGAGTATCTGTTCAAAGCTCGCATCTTCGTCATACTCTTGTAAATAGTGGTTGACCGCGAATAACTCGTACTTTGTCATGCCTTCGGTTATCGTGATGTGTTCGTCACCGTGGTATAGTTCGTTCATGTCTATCTCCGTTAGTTGATGAGGGTAGTATACCGCAACCATTTGCGGGGCGCAACACATTAATCATAAATAGTTGTGGTTAAGATGTTGGCATAGCGTATGATTGCCTGTGGGTAAGGATTAAAGTACTATATGCACAAGGTTATCCCCATAATTTGTGGATTAAATAATGTTTGAATTTGAACGATATGCGCATAGCACTGCCGATTTCCGTTTGTTGCGGGCATACTTGTCCCGCGTTGGATTGCGTATTGAAGCATTAAAGGTTTATTATGACATTAAGTAGGTGTGATTGCTGCGATGGCCGACGTAATGTTGTTGGGCTTGGTGGCATGCAAAGGGCTTGCGGTAACTGTAAAGGTATTGGTCATGTTAAGGCTGTGTCCGAGCCTGTTGTTGTGGTTAAACGTAAGCGACGCACGCCTGCTGAGATAATGTTGGCTGCTAAAGAAAATGCAAACAGTTAGAACATCATATAATTATAAAAAGAAAAAAATACGTCTTGATGCTATTAAAGAAGCGCAGGCTTCTGAGGTTGAATATGCAAGATTTTCGGAGGGCGTTATGGCTTACGATGAATTGGTAGCTAATAAAGTTTGTCGTTTAATTGCGTCTGACTCAAGGCCGTTGGTGCAGATAATAGGTGAAGACCCTGATTTACCTACCCCTAACACCATTTATCAATGGCGCCTAGATTACCCGGCATTCGCTGAAAAGTTCCATGCGGCAAGATGTGCTCAAGCGCAAATTGTTATTGATGAAATACTGCTTCTTGTTGATGATCCAGCAAATTGCGAGCCAGAAATATTAAATTGGTGTAAAGAGCGTGTAAAAGCTAGACAATGGATGGCCGCACGGTTAATCCCTAAAATATACGGCGACAAACTACAAACAGAACACAGCGTGAACGATTCCACAAAAGAAGTTGTTAAACGTGTTGCTGATATTAATAAAGAGAATGAGAAGGCGTTTTAAGATTATGAAGGCCGCGTCGTTGACAGTGAAACGATTACCGAACTAAGCGGGAAAAGAGACAGGCGGACTTAGATCATCTTGTCATGAGGGGTGCCGACAATAAGTACAAGTGAGGGTCGGCACTCTATGGCAGTCTTTTACAGCTGGTGCAATTCGGGTCGGCCTTCCCAGTTGTAGGTATATATGACCGACGACCTAGACCAGCTTCGCGCCCAACTATGGGGCAGCTAATCATGATTACGCACTGCTTTGCGTCTGATTTTATGAACTGTAAATGGATGTATATTTAACTCGGCTGCAATGTCTTTGTAATATTTGTCTGATGACCGTATGTATTGTACCTGTTGTTTGGTAAGCTTAGCGCACGGATGCCAGTCGCTCATTGAAAAAGTTCGATGCCCTATTGAATCACGCATATTGTCTGATTTCGTTCCGTAACAAAGGTTCTCTGGGCGATTATCCAATCCGTCACCATTAATATGCCTTACTTCTATGCCTTCATCCTGCCTTCCCATAAATGCCCATGCCACCAGTCGATGAACAGTAAGTTGACTTACGATACCCCGATTATCCGTTAGCGTTACCCGATAGTATTTACCGCTGCTATGTAGTGATTGTTTCTTTATTCTGGCGCCGTTTAAGCGGCTGACTCGGTGGTCACCATAGAACACCTTGCGCTCTTCACTCCGTATTCGTCCATGACTAGACGCGCTATACAGCCCATTGTATTCAGGTATCAATCGCCATTCTTCTTGATTGTTCATTATTTATACCGTATTATTAAAAGATACATTATAAACCGTGTGAGTCATAGTGAAAACTGATTTAGATGAACTGAGGGCACAACTGTGGGGATCGTTTTTATTATTCACGCGTATATTTTATCCCATTGTTAACGGACGAGACTTTGTTATCAGTCAGCCACATGGTCGCGAATCTCACTTTATAACGATTGCTCGTGAGTTGACAGCATGCGCTCGTTTACAAGAGATGAGCTTAATTATTAACGTTCCCCCCGGCAGCGGTAAGTCAACGCTCCTGTCGTATTGGACGGCATGGAATCTTAGCAAATACCCTGACAGCCAGTTTCTATACATCAGCTACGGTCATGAGCTGGCGTCTAAGCACACTGAGATGATCAAGCGCATTATGTCGACCAGTCATTACAAAGAAGTATTTGACGTCCATATCCGGCACGACTCCAAGGCTAAAGACCATTTTAGAACTACAATGGGCGGTTCAGTCAAAGCGTTTGGTTCGTCAGGCGGTATCGTTGGCCATGATGCTGGATTGCCGAATTTAGATAGATTTTCTGGCGCGGTTATCTTAGATGATTTACATAAAATTGATGAGGCGCACAGCACCACAATTCGTCAAAAGGTAATTGAGAATTACCGAGAGACTATTCTACAGCGTCCTCGCTCACCACGCGTGCCCATTATCTTTCTTGGTCAGCGTGTGCATGAGGATGATATTGTCAACTATATGCTGTCCGGCAATGATGAGCGCAAATGGAAAACAGTTATACTGAAATCTATTGATGATGCTGGGAATGCTCTATACCCAGAGGTTAATCCGTTATCTCAATTGCTTGAGAAGCAAGATAAAAATCCATACGTCTTTTCGGCACAATATCAACAAGATCCAATCCCAGCAGGCGGTTCATTATTTAAGCCAGAATGGTTTTATGCTATGGATGATGAGCCCTTAATATTACAAACGTTTATTACTGCGGACACTGCGGAAACAAACAAAAGCTACAATGATGCCACGGTGTTTGGGTTCTGGGGCGTGTATGAGATTGAAACGATGGGTCGCAAGACAGGGGAGCACGGATTGCATTGGCTGGATTGCATGGAAATACGCGTTGAACCTCGTGATTTGAAAGAAACATTCATGGACTTCTGGCAAGAATGTATGCGTCATCGACTACCGCCAATGATGGCAGCTATTGAACGAAAGAGCACAGGCACTACCTTATTGTCTGTATTGCAGGATTTGCGAGGCATGCAGATACGCAATATTGAGCGTAATCGAAGCAGCGGAAGCAAGACACAACGATTCCTTGAAGTTCAGCCTTATGTCGCTTCGCGATGTATTTCATATACGAGAAACGCCAAGCATATGCCCATGTGTTTGGCTCATATGGGCAAGATTACCGCCAATGACAGTCACCGTCATGATGATATCGCTGATGTTTTGGCAGATGCTATTCGAATAGCACTCATTGACAAGACAATTTTGTATAATATTAAACAAAACGATACAATTGCTGCTACCATAATGCAAGGTCAAAAATCTGCATTAAGAGCTAGGAGCAATCTTCATGGCGGTTACCAAAACAGCTAACGATCAATTGGCTAGAATCAAAAAAAATGTTTCTACAGCTTATATGTACTTTGATGAAAACTACAAGCGGTATAGGCAGTTTCGCAAGTATGTATTCAAGGAGTCGATCAATGAGCAACAGCGCGCTGTTCTACAGCAACTCAATCGACCTGTGGTTGAGTTCAATATTCTTGAAGCTTACATTTCTCGCCTCCTTGGCGAATTCTCCCAGCACGAGCCAGGAATTGAGGTGTCACCTGCTGAGGGAATTCCGGTTGATCAGCAAGTCCTTGACGTTGTTGAAGGACACTTGCGTCACGTCCTCCACGACGCCGACAAAAATAACTTCAGTTATGAAATATATAAAGACCTCTTGTCCGGTGGATTTTCCGTAGCTAAAGTTTGGACAGATTACGCGAGTCCCATGAGTTTTAACCAGCAAATCTATCTGGCCCGTGTATTCGATCCCACAATGTGCGGTTTTGACCCTATGGCGCGAACAAGCCATAAAGGCGACGGGCAATTTAGTTTTGAAATCTATCCTATGTTAGAGGAAGAATTCTTGCGCCAGTTTCCAAATGCCGAAATTCGAAATGCAGGCTACACGCGTGACATTGAAGGATTTAACTGGACATACAAAGACATGCAGGGTCAAAAGATTGTATTGGTGGCCGATTATTACGAAAAGAAGCGCAAGAAAGTTAAAATTGTGAAGCTGGCAAACGGTCGTGTAATGACGGCTAAGAATTACGAAAAGCTAGAGGCGTATTGGATAGCGGAGCAGTTCATTGAGCAGATCCCTGCAATAGTGGGTGAACCACGTATAACCGAACTTGAAACAATCTGTCGCTACAAGCTCATTGAAGACCAGGTACTGGAATATAACGAAACCGATTACAGCTATTTGCCGCACGTATTTGTTGACGGTAACTCAATCCTGTTGACTCAAGGCACGGCGAATACCACTTACCAGATGACCAGGCCTTATGTTTACCATGCCAAGGGCATTCAGGACATGACCAATTATGCTGGTCAAACTGTGTGCAATAGCATGGAGAACTTGATTCAGCACAAGTTTATCGTGATGAAGGAAGCTATCCCGCAAGAGCAGGATTATATTGAAGCGTTGAATGATATTCAGCGTGCATCTACCATTGTGGTTAATGCGTTCAATGAGAATAACCCAGACCAGCCCATCAACAATCCTATTCGTGAAGTACAGAACATTCCACTGCCTCCTGAGGTGATGAACTCTTTCCAAGTGACAGGGCCAATGACTCAAGCTATCCTGGGTTCGTTCACCAGCAACCAGAATCAACAGAATACCAACCTATCTGGCAAGGCTGTTATCGAGTCTGCAAGCGCTGACAACGCAGCTGCTATGCCTTATGTGGTTGGTTACTTGGCGGCTAGTACGCAGTGGTCAAATATCATTGTTGATTTAATGCCAAAGTACATTCTTGGCAAGCGCACCATCCCTGTTCAGGCTAAAGGTGGGGATAAAAGCTATCAAGAGGTGAACGCACCCGGCAAAGCCATGATTAACTACGATGAGAAAGCCATCAAAGTTAACATTGATGCGGGCGTTAATTTCCAAGTACAGAAGTCACAGGCCATGACGCAAATGATCGGGTTGATGCAAGCCTCTGAGGAGTTCGGTAAGTTCATGAACTCTGAACAAGGATTGAAAATTTTGGTTAAAAACCTTACTGTTTACGGGGCGGATGAATTGCAAGAAGCCGTACCTCAATGGCTTCAAGCACAACAGCAAGCACAACAACAGCAAATGCAAATGGCACAACAACAAGCACAGAATGACCCTCGTATGATTAAGGCTCAAGCTGATGTTCAAAAAGTACAAATGGATGGACAGATGAACCAAATGAAATCACAATTAGAAGCTGTGCGTATGCAGATGGAGCAACAGCAACAAGAGTTTGATAATCAAATTGCGATTGCTAAAATGGCTAACGAAAAGATTCTTAATGATTCCAAAATACTGGAGGCTGAGGCTAAAGTTAATCAGGCGCAAATTGATAGCGCCATTAGGCTTGAAGAATCACAGACTAGCCTGGAGCGTCATGCGTTGGATGCTGCGGCTAAAATGGCCGAAGTACAAAGCCGCGAGCATCGCGATAACTTAGCAACGCATGAGCTTGCGCATACGATTAGGAAGGCAGGAAAAAAGAATTATGAATAACACATGCACAGGAATATTTACAGAAAATTATATTTTGTCATCAGAAAGAAAAGAGATCGAAAATCAAATAAGCATTGACGACTGGAAGCCCACGCCGAAGCGTGCAAATACTTTCCGAATTCCATCTGAGTGGCGGGCATCGTATAACAAACGAATGTCAACGCTTTCTCCTTCTCGTGATGATTTATATAAGATTCGAGCTCACTTGAAAAATGATGTGTCGCGTGCTGAAATACAAATAATATTTGGCATTTCAGATGCGATGTTCAAAAAAATTATTGATGGTGCGTTTATTGTTGAGAGAGAGCGAGAAAAATATTTAGCAGTAAATCCTGACTGTGTTGATTTGGAGAATGAATGTGAGCGAGACTAAATATAAAATTACGATGCGTGATCTGGAACAAAAAGGTGGTATACATAAATTGACTAGAGATGGTCATACAAAAGAATCAATTCATCGTGCTTTATACAATCATACCGATGGGGCTCAACATCAAATTAGAGAAAAATTAATTAGCAATCTTTACGACAGACAACCCGGAGAAAAATAATGGCTAAAGCAAAACATGCAGATGTTGCAATGGATAAAAAATTAATCAAGAAAGAAATTAAAAAATCTGAAATTAAAGATAAAAAAATGGATGTTAAAATGATGAAAAAGAAAGGCTGCAAATAATGCCATTAAAACCTGGCAAGAAAAATGTAGGAAAAAACATTAAAGAACTGGAATCTACGGGTAAATATGGCCCTAAACAGGCCATTGCTATTGCTCTTGATGTGGCGCGTAAATCAGGCGCAAAGATTCCAAAGAAAAAAAAGTAATGTTTTGCACTAAAATTATGATGGGCATTGCAGATAGGCGGTTGAACTGATAATCCTCGTTGGTGCAAACCCAACTGCTCATCACCTAAATAAAGCCGCCAAGCCTCTGTCATACTTGAATTGGCAAGCTCAAATCGTGCGGCTTACTCTTGACGCAATAAGCAATTAAGATAATAATTGCACTATATGGGTATTAGTACCTGGTGGTTCCAATACCCTACCCTACGTAGCCAAACGACAACTTGGCCGTATCTTTGCAACGATATTGCATTGTTACTCACGGTGACACCGAAAATTAGTCGACAAGAAGGATTAAGATGACTGAAGATTTAGAGATTGTTGATCAGGGTGTTGTTCCTGAACCAGAGGCTCAAGGTGAACCCGCAAGTGACATGCTGAATAAAGCAACCGTGTCAAAGATAGTCGAGCGAGAACGTCTGAAGGCTTTTGCAAAAGGCAAACAAGAGGCACTTATGGAACTTCAACAGCAACAAGCACCACAAGAATCTGCGCAAGCACCACAACAGGCTGCTGCACCGCAACAAATGGGTGGGATGCAACAAATGTCCCCAGCAGATATTGAGCGCATGATTGCTGAAAGAGCGCCACAGCTACTGCAAGACCATGTGAACAACATGAAGAACGAGCAAACCGTAAGTTCTTTTGTTGCAAAGATGGAAGCAGCTGAAGCCAAACACCCCGGACTTGAAGCAAAGCTAAATGACTTGGATTATTCAACCATGGCGCCGGTTATTTCTTTGGCGAATGACATGGAAAATACTGCTGATATCATGAA
>SESF01024595.1_pt1 | contig 32892 bp, 35 predicted proteins | sample 3171521 | NCBI WGS metagenome assembly SESF01 (sample SAMN10866945, study PRJNA518727) | freshwater metagenome | biome: subpolar coniferous forest; feature: holomictic lake; material: water; isolation source: holomictic Lake 227, 6 m and 8 m depth | place: Canada: near Kenora, Ontario | collected...
CGGTCTGCGCGCCACCTTCGGGTGTGTCGAGCGCGGCCTGAAGACGGCGTGCATCACAAAGGTATTCCCGACCCGCAGCCATACGGTTGCGGCGCAGGGCGGCATCTCGGCGGCTCTCGGCAATATGGGCGAGGACGACTGGCGCTGGCACATGTACGACACCGTCAAGGGGTCGGACTGGCTGGGCGACCAGGACGCCATCGAGTATATGTGCAAGAGCGCACCCGAGGCGATCATCGAGCTGGAACATTACGGCTTGCCGTTCAGCCGGACCGCCGAAGGTAAAATCTACCAGCGCGCGTTCGGCGGCATGACCACCCGCTTCGGCGAGGGCATCGCCTATCGGACCTGCGCTGCGGCCGACCGGACCGGCCATGCGATGCTGCACACGCTGTATCAACAATCGCTGCGCTACGACGCCGAGTTCTATGTCGAGTACATCGTGCTCGATCTGATCATGGACGCCGAGGGTGTCTGCCGCGGTGTTGTCGCCTGGAATCTGGACGACGGCAGCATTCATGCGTTCCGCGCGCAGCAGGTCATTTTGGCCACCGGCGGTTACGGTCGGGCTTATTTCTCCTGCACTTCGGCCCATACCTGCACCGGCGACGGCAACGGCATGGCGGCTCGCGCCGGCCTGCCGCTTCAGGACATGGAGTTCGTGCAGTTCCACCCGACCGGCATCTACGGCGCCGGCTGCCTGATCACCGAAGGCGTGCGCGGCGAGGGCGGTTACCTCACCAACTCCAACGGTGAACGCTTCATGGAGCGTTATGCGCCGTCGGCCAAGGATCTGGCATCGCGTGACGTGGTCAGCCGCTCGATGACGGTGGAAATCCGTGAAGGCCGCGGCGTCGGCCCGCACAAGGATCACATCCATCTGCATCTGGAACATCTCGATCCCAAGATCATCCACGAGCGTCTGCCCGGCATCGCCGAAAGCTCGAAGGTGTTCGCCGGTGTCGATGTCACCAAAGAGCCGATCCCGGTCATTCCGACCGCGCACTACAATATGGGCGGCGTGCCGACCAATGTGCGCTGCGAAGTGATTCGGCCGACCAAGGACAATCCCGACGCCACGGTCCCCGGCCTGATGGCGGTGGGCGAAGCGGCGTGCGTGTCGGTCCATGGCGGCAATCGTTTGGGCTCGAACTCTCTGCTCGACCTCGTGGTGTTCGGCCGCGCCGCCGCTATCCGATGCGCCGAGCTGATCCAAAGCGGGACGTCGCCGAAAGAGCTGACGGCCGGCGCGTGCGAGCGCGGGCTGGAGCGACTCGACCGTTTGCGTCATGCGAAGGGCGGTACGCCGGTTGCGGCGTTGCGTCTGGAGATGCAGCGGACCATGCAGAACTATGCCCCGGTTTACCGCACCGGCGAGGTGCTGGCCGAGGGCGTCAAGTTGCTGCAAGACGTTTGGGCCAAGAAGGCTGACCTGAAGGTCGATGACCGCAGCCTGGTCTGGAACTCCGATCTGGTAGAGGCGATCGAGCTGGACAACCTGAGCTATCAGGCGGTCGCCACCATGACCTGCGCCCTGAACCGGACCGAAAGCCGGGGTGCTCAGGCCCGCGAGGACTATCCGAACCGGGATGACCAGAACTGGCTGAAGCACAGCTTGGCACAGGTCAATGATGCCGGCGAGGTGACCTTGGGCGATCGGCCGGTCCACCTCTACACCCTGACCGACGAGTGTCAGGTCGTTCCCCCGAAGGCGCGCGTTTACTAAGCGTGCGCTTACGGCGCTCCCGCGACACGCATTCAGGGCCGGACACCGGCCCGCGAATAGGTTGAGGACGGACAAAGATGGTCGAATTCTCACTGCCCGCCAATTCCACGGTGCGGCCCGGCAAGAAGGTGTCGAACGCGCGCGCTGCCAAGAACAAGCGCGTGTTCAAGATTTACCGCTGGAACCCGGATGACAAGCAGAACCCCCGGCTCGACGAGTTCGAGGTCGATACCGACGCGTTCGGGCCGATGGTGCTGGATGCCCTCATTCATATCAAGAATGAGGTTGACAGCACGCTGACCTTCCGCCGCTCGTGCCGTGAAGGTATCTGCGGCTCGTGCGCCATGAATATCGATGGCTTGAATACACTTGCCTGTACCAAGCCGCTCGACGAGATCAAGGGTGATGTCAAGGTCTATCCGCTGCCGCATATGCCGGTGGTCAAGGATCTGGTTCCCGATTTGAACCTGCTTTACGCTCAATTGGCTTCGATTAAGCCCTGGCTTCAGACCCAGTCGCCTAATCCGCCGAAGGAGCGTTTGCAGTCACCGGAAGACCGCGCCAAGTTGGACGGTCTCTACGAGTGCATTTTGTGCTTCTGCTGCGCCACCAGCTGCCCGAGTTACTGGTGGAATCCGGAGCGCTATCTCGGCCCGGCGATTTTGCTTCAGGCTTATCGCTGGTTGGCCGATTCACGAGACGAAATGACCGGTGAGCGACTCGATAATTTGGAAGACCCCTTCCGGCTTTATCGCTGCCACCAGATCATGAACTGCACGCAGACCTGCCCGAAGGGACTGAATCCCGCGTTGGCGATCGTCGAAATCAAGAAGCTGATCGTCCGCCGTCGCGGTTGATCGACACGGTTTCGGATGCGAAACAAAAAGCCGGGGGCCGCAAGGCTCCCGGCTTTTTACTTTCGCGGGCTTGAGGCGGACGCCCGCACCCGATGGCATCGGAACGTTAAGAAGTCGCTTGATAGATCGCCCACATATTGAACGCCGGGTAGCTGATTAAGCTAATCGCGGCGCAGACAGTATTCATGCGCTCCGCCAGTTCCGGTTTTTTGATGTCCTTCAGGGCTTTGACCATGACCACGGTCAGGATTGCAAAAATAATTGTAACAAAAGTTGATGCTTCGATTGCATCGGCTAATGTAAAAATCGAAACAGGCGGAAGGTAGTTGTTAATCACGTACATATTACCGACAGAGGCAAAAATAGCGCCACCACATAGACCAACCCGAGACCCGGCCATCCATTCAGTGTCGATAAAATATGTCAAAGACACTAAAGCAAATGCAACAAAGAACCCGATAAACGTGCTGAGAAGCAGGCGAAATCCCTCTCTTTTTACCGTAATAATGGCACTAATCTTTGAATATGTGCTGCTCCCTTGAAGGGTAGGGTCACCAAATGTTGTATTATAAACAGTATCACTTGACTTAATCTCTAGTGATTCAATAGACCATCCAGGAATCTTTACAGAACTATCAATATTAGTGTTAGCGCTATCCGCAACAAATACGGTGCTTGTGGTATCATTAACGCCATCTTCGAGATTTATTATCAATTTCTGCGTATCAAATGGAAATTTTTGGATATCCCAGTCCTGCCCTATAATAGCACTGTATTTCGCTTGGTCCCAGTAGACCGTGCCTTCCTTAGTTTCCTTCGGTAAAACTGCGGAAAACTTTACCGTTGAGGATTTGGCATTGACGATTTCGACGTTCTCTAAAGGCTTGTACTTTTGATCGGCATGGATAAACCAGCCCCAAAAGGTCACGGAGAAGGAGCGCTTGGCCATGTCGAAGTCGTAAAGCTGAGTAATATACATGCCGACCTTGACCTTGGACGGCTCCGTTGCTTCTGCCGGAGCGGGCGACGGGGGCGGGACCGGCACGGGTGCGGCAATTTTTGGAGCAGTGATCTTAGGCTTAGCTGTGGTTGCTTGGGCAAAAGCTTTTGCTCTGTCTCCCAGGGAAGCGGCGAATATCAACGCGGTGGCAATCAATAACAGTCCTGTCAATCTGATCGCTGGCATCGATAACCTCCCGGGTGCTGACGAGACTTTGTTAGCGCTCTCTCTATTGGCATACACTGGCAAATGGATAAAATAAAGACGTGATGTCCCGCTCGTGTCCGTGATCGCGGCACCGTGAATTTTGCATTGCCGGGTCGCACCGATTGAGTTTCGAGCTATAATCGGCTATCACTATGACGCGCCTTTCGGGTGGAATGGGTTTTGGCCGCACGGCGGGCGGAACGATATGGGAGTGGGACTTGGCTCCTCCACCCGACCATTGCCCGGCGCTCGTGCTGAATGCGGACTTTCGACCGCTGAGCTATTATCCGTTGTCTCTGTGGTCATGGCAGGACGCGATCAAGGCGGTTTGCTTGGATCGCGTGAACATTGTCTCGCATTATAACCGAGTCGTCCGTTCTCCCCGCTTTGAGATCAGGCTGCCGAGCGTGATTTCACTGAAAGAATATGTATCTCCGACGCGGCGCCCGGCTTTTACGCGCTTTAACGTCTTTCTGCGTGACCGGTTCTGTTGTCAGTATTGCGGCGAGTTATTTCCAACGCAGGAACTGACCTTTGACCATGTGGTGCCGCGTTCCAAGGGCGGGCGCACAACCTGGGACAATGTGGTGACCTCGTGCACCGCGTGTAACTTGATCAAAGGCAATCGGTTGCCGCGGCAATGTGGCATGATTCCGCTTAGCCCGCCGTTCCAGCCTTCGATTTTCGAACTTCAGGAAAACGGTCGCTTCTTCCCGCCGAACTTTCTTCATGAGAGTTGGCGGGATTTTCTTTATTGGGATACCGAGCTGGAAACCGGCTAAATCCGTTCGGACAATGCGATTGCGACCCGGGTTCCGGTCTTGATCAGCGCTGACAGCAGGGGATAGGCCGGGGCCTTTTCGGCCTCGTGCGCCAGTCCGATGTTGCGATGCTCGACCTCTTCGGCGCGGAATTGTTCGACCGTCGTGCGCAATTCGGCTTCGTCGTCGCCCAGCTTGGCGGCCTGCTCGGCGTAATGCTCGTCGATCACGGTTTCGACGGCGACCGTGCAGGCCATCGCGGCGCGCTCACCGAGCAGGGCGGTCGCTGCGCCGAGCATGAAGGCGCCGACATGCCAAACCGGTTGCAGCATGGTCGGCCGCACCCGCCGGTCCACCATCAGGTTTTCAAAGGTCGCCAGATGGTGAAGCTCCTGCTCCAGCATATGCTTGATGACGGGGCCGGTACGGCGGTTGCCCAGAATGGCAAGTTGGCCTTCATAAATCCGGCGGGCTCCGTATTCCCCGGCATGGTCGACTCGGATGATCCGGGCCAGCAGGGTTTCCCGGTCGGGCTCGCCGGGCAGGGCCGCTTGGGCAGTCGCGCGGGGGGGGGCGGAGGGCATGGTTACAACCTCGGTTTAAGGATGCGCCGCGCTGCCGCCAGGGCGAAAGCGGCCATGATCAAGGTAATCGGAATATTATAGCCGGCCAGCGAGATGCCGAACAGTGACCAGGACACTTCGTCGCAGCGCACGATCGGGCCGTCGAGAATGCGGGCGCGCAGCTCCTCAAGCGTGGCGGCCGGGTCGGGCACACCGCAGCCGGCGGTTCCCGCCCACCAATTGTTTTGAATTCCGACATGGAACAGTGCAATCCCGGTGTCGGCGAGCATGGCCAGCGCGCATAGCCCGAGCAAACCCGCGCGAAGCCGTCGATGCCGGCCGAACACCAGCGCGGTCATGGCCAGCATGGCCACGATCACATAGGGCCAGCGCTGATACAGGCACAACACGCAGGGCTGAACCCCGACCACATGCTGCATGAACAAGGCCGCAGCGATCATGCCGAGCCCGCCCAGGGTGAGGAGGGCGGGGGCTCTCCAGCCGCTCACGGCACGGTCGAAAAGCGAACTGATCCGCATGTCCGGCGCCTTCTAAAGCAGTTTAAGCGCCAAAAATCCGCCGACCAGCAAGACGACGAATGCGGTGGTCAGCAAAGTCAACCGGCGCTCGATGAAATGACGAATCGGTTCCCCGAATTTCCATAGCAAAGCCGCCAGCAAGAAGAACCGGATCGAGCGTGAAATTACCGAAGCTATCGTAAACCATAAAAAATTAAACTTGAAAGCTCCCGATGCGATCGTAACCAGTTTATAGGGAATCGGCGTCATGCCCTTGATAATTATAATCCAGATACCCCACTGGTCGAAGCCGGCCTTGAATTCTTCATAATGCTTCATGGCATGGTAAAATTCGAGAATTTGTTTTCCCACAGTCTCAAACAAATAATAGCCGATGGCATAGCCGAGCCAGCCGCCGATAACCGAGGCAATCGTACACATCGCCGCGATGGCAAAGGCGCGCCGGCGATTGGCCAGGATGATCGGAATCAGCAGGATATCGGGCGGAATCGGAAACACCGAGCTTTCGATAAAAGAAATGCCGGCCAGCACCCACACGGCGTTCTTCCGCTCGGCCTGACGCATGGTCCAGTCATAAAAGGGGCGAAACACGGTGCCGATTCCTTTCAAAGCGTTAGCTAGTCAAAGCGTTAGCTAGTCAAAGCGTTAGCTAGCCGAAGCGTTAGCTAGCCGAAGATGTGCGTACGCTGGACTCCAGCATCGGTCGGAAATGGGCAAGCGGCGGCGTCGGCAATCCGGCAACCCGGCCCATTTCATCCCAGCGCCGCAAAGCCAGCGCGTCGGCAGCGTAGGGATTGGCATTGAATGCCGTCGCCTCGGCCGCGGTCATCAGTCCGCCTTGGGGCGTCAGGCTGACTCGGGACGCGGCGGTCAACAGATCGGGATAGGCGGGGTCGAAGGCGCATAAATAACGTTTGGCCTGAACATGCAGCCGCACCGGTTCGACCACGGCAACGATAAACCGGGCGGACAGATAGCTGGCGGCGGTATCGGCGTGCCGATAGTCTTGACTGGTGCTTGCGGGCTGCTCTTCCTCCTCGGGCATCAACAGGTGGCCGATGTCATGGAGCAGGGAAGCGGCAATCAGGGGCGCCGTTGCGCCGGCCTGCTCAGCCAGCCACGCGGTTTGCAGGGCATGATCGGTCTGGCTGATCGGCTGTCCGAAGAACAGCGCTCGGCCCAGCCGTCGGTATAACGTCATAATGGCATCAACCGACGTGTTCGGTTCGGTCACGGCGGGTCTCCTTGCTGACCGGTCCGGGATCTCCTTGGTAGCAAGCCGGACCGCTAAAGAGAAGAGCATCCCTGTTGCAGTGCCGAAGTGACCTATCTTCTACGATGAAGCTCGGCGATCGGCGCGGTGAATTGCGGTTCGATGTCCCACGGAAAATGAATCCAGGTGTCCTGACTGACCTCGGTAATGAAGGTATCGACCAGCGGTCGACCGGCCGGCTTGGCATAAATCGTGGCGAAGTGAGCGGCGGGCAGCAGACGGCGCACGACTTCGGCGGTGCGGCCGGTATCGACCAGATCGTCGATGATGACTCGGCCGGCGCCGTCACCGGGCAATGTTTTCAGCACGTGAACTTCGCCCCGGGTTTGGTGGTCATAGCTGGCAAGGCAGATGGTATCGACCAGCCGGATGTCGAGTTCCCGTGCAATAATCGCGGCCGGCACCAGCCCGCCCCGGCTGACGGCTATAATACCCTCCCACGGGCCCAACTCGATCAGGCGCCAGGCTAAGGCTTTGGCGTTGCGGTGCAATTCTTCCCAGGTGACCGGGAAACTGCGACGGGCGGGAAAGCGGGCGGGCTCGGTCATCGGGCGGGGTTCTCCGAACGGGAAATATCTGTATACTCGCTCATTCCGGGGACGTCTTTCCGGACGGACGGTTAATCGATGATAAGCGAGCTGAACCAGCGTTCCAGGGACATTTTCCGCCAGATCGTCGATGCGTATGTGTCGAGCGGCGAGCCCGTCGGCTCGCGTACGATCGCACGTCGACTCGGACAAGCCTTGTCGCCCGCGACCATCCGCAATGTGATGGCCGATCTGGAAGAGCAGGGGCTGCTTTATGCGCCCCACGTCTCGGCCGGGCGGATTCCGACCGAAGCCGGGTTGCGCCTGTTCGTGGACGGCCTGCTTGAACTCGGCGCGCTCAGCGATAGTGAGCGGGTCAATATCGAAAGCCGGTGCGCCGCGGCCGGTCGCTCGCTGCCCGAAGTGCTGGGCGAGGCCAGTGCGATGCTTTCGGGCCTGTCGAGCTGTGCCGGGCTGGTGGTGGCCCCCAAGACCGACCGGCCGCTCCGCCACATGGAGTTCGTCAGTCTCGGTCAGGGCCGGGCGCTGGTCGTGCTGGTCACCGAAGACGGCCTGGTCGAAAATCGGGTGATCGAAGTTCCGCTCGGGGTGCCCGCGTCGACACTGGTGATGGCGACCAACTATCTGAACGCTCGACTGGTCGGGCGCACTCTGGAAGAGGCGCGTGAGGAGGTTTCTCGCGAAATCGAAGAACAGCGCAGCGAACTTGATGCCTTGTCGTCGAAAGTGGTGGCGGCCGGGCTGGCGACCCGAAGCGGTGACAGTCTTTCCAGCGGCCGGCTGATCATTCGCGGGCAGGCCAAGTTACTGGAAGACATCACGGCCATTGCCGATCTGGAACGCATCCGTACCTTGTTCGAGGTGCTGGAAACCCGCGAGGCGATGGCGCGTCTGCTAGAGGAAACCGGGCGCGGCGACGGCGTGCGCATTTTTATCGGCTCGGAAAATCCTCTATTCACGCATACGGGGTGCACGCTGGTGGTGTCGCCCTATATGAACAGTAAGGAGCAGATCATCGGCGCGATCGGGGTGATCGGTCCCACACGCATCAATTACGCCCGCATCATTCCGCTTGTCGACTATACTGCTAAAATGATTGGCCGATTGCTCGGCTGACCCGATAAACCGGCTGCCATCAGGAGAGCGTCCATCAATGAGTGACCCGTTGAATAAGCCCGTCAATGAAACGGAAACCGTGACGAATGCCGAGTCCGCTTCGGCCGCCGCCGCTTCGACCGATGGCGGCGCGGCACAGCCGCAGGAAACCCGTGTCGCCGGTCTGGAGCAGGAAATCTCCGCCCTGAAAGACCAGCTTTTGCGGGCATTGGCCGAGGTTGAAAATGTCCGGCGGCGCGGCCAGCGTGACCGCGAGGATATCGCCAAATTCGCGGTTGCAAGCTTTGCTAAGGAGCTGCTGCCGGTGGCCGATAATCTGCGCCGTGCGCTGGAAGCGGTGCCGCTCGGTGCGCGTGAAACCGACGAGATGGTGAAGAATTTAGCGGTCGGGGTTGAGGCGACCGAGCGCCAGTTGCTCGGGGCTTTCGATCGAGTCGGCATTCGCAAGCTCGAGCCGGTGGGAGAGCTGTTCGACCCGAATTTCCATCAGGTCATGTTCGAAATTGAAAATACCGGCAAGGCGGCCGGCACCGTGGTGCAGATGCTTCAGGCCGGGTACACGTTGAACGGTCGGTTGTTGCGCGAAGCGATGGTCGGTGTTGCCAAGCGCGGCACCGAAGAAGCCGCACAACAGCACATCGATACGAAAGCTTGAAGTGAAGGGCGTCAGGCGGGCTATAAGGAGTCTCCCGTAATCGACGGTGTCTTCTCGTGGCCGGAGGTTTGTCGTGAGTGTGTTTCCGCAGGCATGCGCCCGGATCGAAGCAATGGTCCGGCGCTTTGCCGGCGCATTGCTCGAAACTCAGATTACGCTACCCGATTCATTCGAGTCGCTTGATGCTTTGCCGGAACTGGCGGCGATCCGTTCCGGCGTGCGGCGGCTTGAAGCGGGACGGGTGACCCGTCATCCCCGCATTCCCGGCTTGGTCAAGGTCGGCTTAAGCGGCGATCGGCTGCCCGATGCGGCGGCGCTGGCTGAGACCTTGGCCCGGCGCCAGGGTCAGCGCGACAAGCACGGCGTGGTCAGCAAGGTGCGGCGCTATTTGTTGGCGCCCGATCGTCATAAGCTTGCCCGGATTATCGGCTATTTCGGCAGTCGACGCCGACGGCGGTTCGCGCCGCCGTTCGGGGCGCCGACCGCGGCAACCGACAAGGATTGGGCTCTGGTTCCGGGCGTCAATTTCTTGCAGGGTGAGGATGGGCGCTGGCGTTGCAGCGATGACGGCGCGATTTATGAAACCCACCTGACCACCCGGTCCCAGCATTATCCGTCACAGGTCGGCACCGATCTTTACACCAACAGTTGTGCCGCGGCGCTGTTTCGCTTCATGCAGGAGCGGACCGGCGACGCGGTTTGGCGGCGAGGGCTGGAGGGATGCGCCCGCTATTTTGCCGCTTTGCCGGCCCACCCGCGCCAGCGACTCGAGTCGGATCATCGTGAATTCGATTACGGACCGGTGCGGCTGGCGTTGGGGGCAGAGGCGGCGGCGCGCTTTGCCGGCTGGGTCGATTATGACCCGGTCAATGTCTATGGCTTGCGCTGGTTCAACGAGGCGCTGATCGGGGGCGAAGACCGCAAGCGCCGCGCCGTCATTCTCGGCGTATTGGAGGCGAATCAAACGGCGGACGGCCTGCTGCGCGATAATTTTTCCGGCAATGCCGCCGAGTCGACCGACCTGACCTATCATCAATATGCGCTGGCCATGCTGTGCCTGGGCAATGCCCGGCTGCGCGAGCCGCGGGCCGACCGGATCATCGAGCGGGCACTCGGCTATAGCCTGGATCAACTGCTTGTGAACGGCGAGGCGACCTATTACGGCCGCGGCGCCAACAATATTTACCATCTGGCCTCCTTAGCGGCGGCCTTGTGTTACGGCGCGGGCGTGCTCGGCCGGGACACGGGCGTGGCGCTGTTGAGCGTGCTGACCCGGCTGGAGGCGTTTCAGGATGCGGATGGCTTGTGGCCGACCGCGATGAACCGCTGCGACCGTGACGGCATGACGGGCTGGCATGGCAGTAATTGCCAATATGGCGCCCTGAGCGCTTTTTTGCTGGCGGAGGGCTGGCAATTGCTGGCCGGCGATCTGCACGGTGCGGTGCGGCCGCTGTCGCCGGCCGGGAGTGCTACGGCCTGCCATCAAGTCTTACGGGCCGACGGGCAAGCCGACGGGCAAGCCGACGGGATAGAGCTGGCACTGACCGGTGGTGGCGGGCCGATTCCCTGGAGCCAGGGTTTGCATTGCTCGGGCTTCGCCGGGCTGACCGCGTTTACCTTCGGCGGGCGCAACCTGTTGCTGACCAATGACGGCTATACCGAACGCAATAAGGAAATGCTGCTGGTGGCCGATATTCCCGACCAGACTCCGCTCGATCGGCGCAAGCTGACCCGGACCGATGGCGGTGCGGAGCTGGAGATCACCGGTCCCCGGTTGCGCGGGCGCTATGCGTATCGGCTGGAACAAGACGGCTTCACGGTGGCGGTGCACGGGGTCGGGCGCGTGCGTCACGGGCTGGCCTTGATCGGTTGCTGTCGCATCGTGACGGCGGAGCCGAATGCGGTGACCGTGTGCTCGGACGCCGGCTTTACCTTGACTGCTTCGGCCGATCGGCGGATCACCGCGACATTGGTGCCGGTGCCGGTCAATCCGCAAGGCCTGGGAACGCTGTTACGGCTTGAAAGCTGGTGCGTCGCCCTGGATATCCGCTATCGTTTTACCGTTTGAGACCGTCCGATGACTGAAGCTCTTGACCCTTTGACCGCGACGATCCTGGATCGGCTGGCAAGCCGGCGCAGCATTCGGGACTTTCTGCCCGAGCCGCTCGAGCCCGCGCTGATCGACGCCGTGATCCGTGACGGGTTGGAGGCGCCGAGCGCCTGCAACCATCAGATGTGGCATTTCGTGGTGGTGCGGGATGCCGCGGTCAAGGCGGAGCTTCAGAAAATTTCCGGCTCCAACGAGCATTTCGCCAGCTGCGGCGCGATCGTGCTGCTGTGTTTCCATATGGGCTGGAACCATAACAAGTTCGCGGTGGTGCAAAGCGTTGCCGCCGCCGCTTACCACATGTCGCTCAGCGCTCATTTGCGCGGGCTGGGCGCGAATTGGAACGCCGGTATCGGCAATGGCGACCGCATCAAGGCGCGACTCGGGATTCCGGCTCATTTCGAGGTCACCGGCGCCTTGTGCCTGGGCTGGCCCTCGCCGCACGCGCCGACGCAAAAGCCACCCCGCCGGCCACTGGAAACCGTGCGCTCTTACGAGCGTTTCGAGCGGCCCGCATGTGACAGCTATCCGCTGGAGCCCGCGAAAACCTACCGCTATTTCAACCTGATGAACCATCGCAACCGGCATTCCGTCTTCGCGCCCGATCAATGGGGCTGGGACCGGATCGCCAATTTGCGCGGCTATGCGGTTTATGCCAAATCGCCGGGGACCGGGGTTTATGTCTCGCGCCGGCTCGGGCGGGAAATGCCGGTCGAGGTCGCTCTGATCGGCGATCTGAAACCGGGCGCGCGGCTGGTCGAGCTGTTGCCCTATGGCGGCTCCTATACCGTGCTGCTTCAGCGTCGCTATGCCCCGGCTGCGGAAATCCATTGTGTCGAGCTGTCCGAGCGCAATCACGACTTCATCCGGGAGCGGCTGCGCCAGGAAAACGGCTCGGATGCCGGGGTGACCGGGCATGTCATGGCCGGCGGCATGGTGCCTTTTGCCGATGCTTCGGTTGATGTTGTGTTTTTGCCACAAGTTTTGGAGGCGGTGCCGGAGCGCGCGGCCTTCCTCGACGAGGTGGCGCGCGTGCTGGTTCCCGGTGGCCGGGTGGTGGCCAGTGTGCGTAACATGCTGTCCTGGTTTGGAGTTTTTTATTATCGGGATGTTCGGTCCGGGCAGGTGCCCAATTTCGGTCCCTATGTACCGCTGTCGTCGCTGCGGGTCAGGGCCGAATTGGGTGCCCGTTTCGAGCGTCGCAGCGAGCTTGGTATTTCCGCGTTACCGGCTAGAATTGGCCGGGCCGAGCAGGGGGCCTTGCGATTGTTCAGCCGACTTTATGCCGGCGTTTGGGAAAAGCGTTCGGATCATGGATAAGAAAGTTCAGGTATAAAAATCATGGCGATTGTCTGGCGTGCGGGAATGTCGATTGATGGCGGTCCGATTGATGACGACCATAAGTTCCTGATAACTCAGATCAACGAGTTGGAGCGCACCCTGGACGAAGGCTTCTCGGTTGCCGCTATTCTGGCAACCTTGAAAAAACTGCAATATTACTGTGTTTATCACTTTGTGCGGGAAGAGGCGATTCAGAAGGAAATCGGCTTTCATGACCGGGTGGCGCATGCGGAAAAGCATCGCCAGTTAGTGACGATGGTCGATGAAGCCGTTGCACTGTTTGAACGGGGCGTCTTTGAAGAAAAGCAGGAGCGGATCAAGGACAATCTGCTCCGTTTGCTCGGCGCCTGGATCATCGGCCATGTGCTTAAGCACGATATGCCGATGAAGGAAAGCATTCGGATTTACCGCAGGGCTGCGGCATATCGGTAATGACGCCGCGCCGGGCTAAAAAACCATGCGGTTCAAGCCAACCGTGGTCGCCGGCCTCAAACCATTGCTCGCTGACGTAACCGACCAGCCAAGTATTGGGCTTATGCACCTGTTCCCGCCCGTGTCGGGTCGCGATGCGGAGAATGATGGTCTCGTCATCGGCCCGAAGCACCAGCCCCCGATACGGCTCGCCCCGGTAGCGGACATCGGTTACCCGGCCGGGATGCGGCTTTTGGCGCCAGCCGCCGTCGTGAAGGCCGAAATGCAGATGAGCGGCATAACCGCCGTTTTCCCAGGTACAAGCTCGGCCGACGGCCCCGATTTTTTGGCCCGCCTCGACGATATCGCCAACCCGCACGGTCACGAACGGCGACAGGTGGGCGTAAATCGAGCAGAATTTCCGCCCGCTTTGTTCCTGATGCTCGATCACGACGACCACGCCCCAGGTTGCACTACAGGCAATCGAGCACACGATCCCGGCGGCAATCGCGTGAATTCCGGCATGGGGCCGGTGCCAGGAGGAGTCGGCACCGACATGGACCAGACCGGGAAACGCTTCGTCCGCGGTTTCCTTGACCAGATGACCGAAATTGCTCCGGCTGCGCGGGTCGAACCCCCGGTGCGGGGCTGAAAATCGGTCGGCGAGCGGTAAGGCCCCGTTACCTTGTCGAACCGTACCGGGGACAACCGCGCCCGGAATTGAAAACAACCGGGCCTGAAGCGCGAGGCGGGCCTGTCGTTCCACAGCCAGCGCCGGGTCCGGCTCGGTGCCCCGATGAGCGATATGGGGTTCAAACGACTCGGCATGACGATAGAGCGACCACGCCGCGGCGAGGGCGTCCGCGTTAGTCTCCGCAGTCCCGGTGTCGAGTGCGCGCACGGCATGCGCGAAGGCGGCGCGGCGCTCCCCGGCGGGCACCGGGCGCCCCGGCTCGAGGGCAAGCAGGCGGGGCGGTCGCCCGGCAAGCAAGCCGATAGCGGTTTTGTGTGCGGCGGCGGCAAACGGATCGCTTTCCCGTGCCAGCGCCGCGTTAAGCGCGGGCGAATCAGCCTCGGTACCATGCCACGTCAGGTATTCCGCAGCCATGGCTCGAATCTCCGGGTCGGCGGCATCGAGCAAGGCGGTGACCCGGCCTCGGACGGGTGCGCTATCGCCGTTGGTGTGAATCAGGGCCGCCAACACGAATGGCAGTTGGTCGGCCTCGCCCCGATCGAGCAACCGGAGCAGATCTGGTATCAATTCGGCGGCGTGATAGCGCGGCAAATGAGGCACCAGAACCGATCCGGTTGCGGGTCGGGCCAACAAATGGCGGGCTCGGTTCAGGTCCGGGCTTTCGCTTTCGACATGCTCGAGCGCAAAGGCGCAGACATCGGGGCGCGGGTCGGTCAACAGCGGCAAACACCCCTCGATCAGGGGCTGATAGCCCGAACCCTTGACCAGGACGATGGCCGCCATTCGCCGCAATTCGGGGTCGGATTCAGCCAGATAAGGCTGGACCGCCGCTATGGCCCGGGCCGACCAACAAGACTGAAGGCCATAGAAGGCAATGGTTTTGCGCGCCCGGTCGGTCGACTCAAGATGGTGCAGCAAGCGCGGTACGGCTGCGGCCCCCAGTTCCTTCAGGCGATCGGTATTTTCAGGAATGCGCCGGCGGGCCAGCAACTCGCCGACCAGAAAATCAATGTGTGCGTCGAAGGTCGTAATTTGGTCGGTCATGAAAATCAACCGGTCAGCCCGGCGCAAACGGTGTTTGCTCGGCAAAATACCGACGCGATGCTCTCCCGACACGACGCTGTCCCACCGCAACACGAATTCAGTAAGTGCCTGATTGTGTTGGTGCCCCCGGCCAGACTCGAACTGGCACGTCCTTGCGAACAACAGATTTTGAGTCTGCCGCGTCTACCGATTCCGCCACAGGGGCTCCCCTTGGGAAGCGGGCGGATCATACTATAAGCAGCGGCGTGGTCAAGACGCCTTTTGACTTGCCGAGCAGATGCCCCCATTATGCCGTCGAAATAGGGTCCGGGGCCGAAAGCTCGAGTAACGCATGAACGTTTTTAAAGATTTTCGCACGCAGCTGCTGACCATGCTTGACGCCATGGCGGCTGCCGGCGAGTTACCGGCCGGTTTGGATCTGTCCAAGATTACGGTCGAGCCGCCACGCGATGTTGCCCATGGCGACATGTCGACCAATGCCGCCATGGTGTTAGCCGGTCAAGCCGGGGAAAATCCGCGCAAATTGGCGCCCCGTCTGGCGACTCGGCTGGAGACGCTGCCCGATGTGGTCAAGGCCGAGGTGGCCGGGCCGGGTTTCGTCAATCTGCGTTTCTCCGATGGCTTCTGGCAAACCCGGATCACAGATATCCTGCGCTCGGGGCTCGGCTATGGCGACAGCACGACGGGCGGCGGCCGCACCGTCAATGTCGAATATGTCTCGGCCAACCCGACCGGCCCGCTGCACGCGGCGCATGCGCGCGGTGCGGTGATCGGGGACGCTCTGGCTAACCTGCTGGAAAAAGCCGGGTTTTCGGTCAGTCGCGAGTATTACATCAATGACGCCGGCGCTCAGGTCGAGGTGCTGGCCCGCTCGGCCTTCCTGCGGTACCGCGAGGCGCTGGGTGAAGAAATCGGCGAGATTCCGGCCGGGCTCTATCCCGGCGATTATTTGTGCGAGGTCGGGAGTGCGCTGGCGGCACGCGACGGCGCGCGCTGGCTTGAGGAGCCCGAGTCGACTCGGCTGCCGGTGCTGCGGGATTTTGCGATCGAGCGCATCATGGCCGGGATCAAAGAGGATCTGGCCGCGCTCGGAGTCGAGATTCAGGTCTACAGCTCGGAACGGGCGCTGGTGGCCGGCGGCGCGGTGCAGACCGCGTTCGAGACTTTGGAGGCGCGCGGCCTGATTTATCAGGGCGTGCTCGAGCCGCCCAAGGGCAAAATGTTGGATGATTGGGAGCCGCGCCCGCAAACCTTGTTTCGGGCCACGCAATTCGGCGACGATGTCGACCGGCCGCTGAAGAAATCGGACGGCTCCTGGACCTATTTCGCCAATGATATCGCCTATCACCGGGACAAGTTCCGCCGCGGCGCCGAGATTTTGATCGATGTTTGGGGTGCCGATCACGGCGGCTATATTAAGCGGATGCAGGCCGCGACCACCGCGATTACCGATGGCAAGGCGGTGCTCGATGTCAAGATTTGTCAGCTGGTTCATTTGATGGACAAGGGCGTGCCGGTCAAGATGTCGAAGCGGGCCGGAACCTTTGTCACCCTGCGCGATGTGATCGAGGCGGTCGGGCGCGATGTGGTCCGCTTTATCATGCTGACCCGGCGCAACGACCAGACGCTCGACTTCGACTATGCCAAGGTGACCGAGCAATCCAAGGACAACCCGGTCTTTTATGTTCAGTACTGCCATGCCCGTTGCCGCTCGGTGTTGCGCCATGCCGCGGAAAAACTCCCGGCCGAGGCGCTGGCCCCGGGAGCGCTGGCGGCAACCCGGCTCTCGCGTCTGACCGAGCCGGGAGAGCTGGAACTGATTCGCCGGATGGCGACCTGGCCCCGCATCATAGAGGCCGCGGCCGAGGCGCACGAAGCACATCGCGTCGCCTTTTATCTTTATGATCTTGCCGCAAGCTTCCATGCACACTGGAACAAGGGCAAGGATAATACCACGTTGCGTTTTCTGGTTGACGAGGATGCCGAACTGACCGCGGCCCGGCTGGCGTTGGTTCAGGCGGTTGCTCTGGTGATCGCATCGGGACTGAAAGTTATCGGCGTCAAGCCGCTCGAGGAGATGCGTTCGTGAGTGTATCCGCACCTGAATCATGTGCTGCTGAGTCGCGCGCCCCCCAATCTTGCGGCCTCCAGCCGCGCGCCCCCCAATCTTGCGGCCTCCAGCCGCGCGCCGTGGTGTTGGGCTGTGCCGGGCCGGTGCTCGATCCCGTGGAAGTTGATTTTTTCCGTGCCGCCGATCCGCTCGGCTTTATCCTGTTTCGGCGCAACATTGCCTCGCCCGATCAACTCAGGGCGTTGATTGCGGCCTTGCGCTCGGCGGTCGGCCGGGACGATGCCCCGATCCTGATCGATCAGGAGGGCGGACGGGTCGCCCGCCTGCGTCCGCCGCATTGGCCCGATCATCCGGCGGCGCGCAGCATCGGCGAACTGGCGGTACACTCTCCCGCCGAAGGGCGCGAGGCGGCGTGGCTCAACGGTCGATTGCTGGCGGCAACGCTGTATGATCTCGGCATCACCGTCGATTGCGCCCCGGTTTGTGACGTGCCGGTGCCGCACGCCCATGATGTGATCGGCGACCGCGCCTTTGCCGAAAACCCGATCCTGGTGGCGGAGCTGGCCCGGGCCTTTTGCGACGGCTTGCTGGCCGGTGGGGTCTTGCCGGTGATCAAGCATATTCCGGGGCATGGCCGCGCGCGCGCCGACAGTCATCTGGAACTGCCGGTGGTGGATGCGCCGCGGCACGAGTTGCTCGCCACCGATTTTTTGCCGTTTCGCCAATTGGCGGATATGCCGCTCGGCATGCTGGCTCATGTTGTTTATCGGGAAATCGATCCGGCTCGACCGGCCACCACCTCTCCCGATGTGATTTCGGGCGTGGTGCGTAAGCTGCTCGGGTTTGACGGGTTGTTGCTCAGCGACGATTTATCCATGGGGGCACTGGAAGGAACCCCGGCGGTTCGTGCCCGGGATGTGCTCGCGGCCGGCTGTGATATCGTGCTCCATTGCAACGGTCGACTCGACGAGATGGCCGAAGTGGTGGCGGTCACGCCGCGACTCGAGGGTGTGGTCGCTGCGCGTTGGCAGCGTGCCCGGGCGGCGTTGCACCCGCCCGAGCCGCTTGGCATCGGCACCACCTTCGAGCGGTTGCAGACTTTGTTGGCCGGAGGCGGTACGGCTCAAACTGCCGCAGCGGTGGTTGACCCGACCGCTTATACCACCTTGACGCCGGCACCGGCTGTCGGCTGAGCCGGCCGCCGGGTAAAAAGGATCGACCATGAGCCAACTGATCATCGAGCTTTCGGTGTTGGCGCTGCCGGTGATTTTCGCGATCACCTTGCACGAAGCCGCGCACGGGTTCGTGGCTTGGAGGCTGGGGGACGACACCGCCAAGGTCGCCGGGCGCGTGAGCTTTAATCCCATTCGGCACATCGACCCGATCGGTACTCTGGTGTTGCCCGCGATTTTGTATGTCTCGACTCACTTTTTGTTCGGTTGGGCCAAGCCGGTGCCGGTCAATTTCAGCCGGTTGAGGCATCCCCGGCGCGACATGGTGTTGGTGGCGCTGGCCGGGCCGGGCATCAATATTCTTTTAGCGCTGGTGTCGGACTTTCTGTTCCGTTTTGTCCCGCTGCTGCCGCCCGGCATGCAGGAATGGGCCGGGCTCAGCCTGTCTTATTCGGTGCTGATCAATGTCGTGTTGGCGGTGTTCAACATGATTCCGCTGCCGCCGCTCGATGGTGGCCGGGTCGCGGTCGGCGTGCTGCCGCGAGCGCTGGCCCGTCCGCTGGCCGGGATGGAGCGCTTCGGCATCGTCATTTTGATGAGCCTGATTTTTCTGCTGCCTTATGTGGGGCACCAGATCGGCCGAGACCTCGATTTCTTGCCGCAAGTCCTCGATCCGGCGGTGAAGCGGGTTATCCTTTTGATCGATTCCGTCGTCGATAGCATTTGACGGAGCCCCGATGGCGAAAGCCAAGCCCTTTGTCGAGGATGTCCGGGAACCGGAAGCCGGGACGATCAACGCTGAGCAACTCGTGTTGGCGCTCGACGGCTTCGAGGGGCCGATCGACCTGCTGCTGACGCTGGCGCGTGACCAAAAGGTCGATCTGACCCGCATTTCGATCTTGCAACTCGCCAATCAGTATTTGGATTTCGTCGCCGCGGCGCGCCGGGTGCGGATCGAGCTGGCCGCCGATTATCTGGTGATGGCGGCGTGGCTCGCCTATCTGAAATCGCGCCTGTTGCTGCCCGAGCCCGAAGGCACCGATGAAGAGCCGGCCGGGGCCGATTTGGCGGCGGCATTGGCGTTTCAGCTGCGGCGCCTGGAGGTGATGCGCGAGATGGGCGCCAAGCTGATCGCGCGTCCGCGTCTCGGCCGCGACCGTTTTCCGCGCGGCGCACCCGAGGGTTTGGCGATTGAAAAGAACGCGGTGTTTCAAGTCACGCTTTATGATTTGCTGAAAGCCTATGGCGAGCATCGGCAGCGCGAAGAAGCGGCCACCCTGACCATTCGCCCGATCGACTTGTATTCGTTGGATGAGGCGCTGCAACGCCTGAACGAGTTGCTGGGGGAGTTACCCGACTGGGCGACGCTGGCCAGTTTTCTGCCGGCGCGTTCGTCTAATTCCCTGCTCGGCCGTTCGGCGCTGGCCGCTCATTTCGCCGCCACTCTGGAGCTGGTCAAGGCCGGGCGGATCGAGGTGCGCCAGGATGGCGCCTTTGCCCCGCTCTGGTTGCGCCGTGCTCTGTCGGACCGGTAGTAAGCTCATGACTGAAGATACCATCCTGCCCGCAGAAGACGATGATGACGAAGCGGAAGTTCCCCCGGCGCCTGCGCTGGACCGCGAGCATCACTTGCGGCTGCTGGAAGCCCTGTTGTTCGCTGCGGCCGAGCCGCTCGACGAGGGTGTCTTGGCGGCGCGCTTCCCCGAAGGCACCGATCTGCGTGCTTTGTTGACCGAGCTGGCCGGGCGCTATGTCGGCCATGGCATCGAGCTTGCCCGGATGGAACGGCGCTGGGCGTTCCGCACCGCAGCCGACTTGGCGCCCTGGCTTCGGCTGCAAGAAGACGTTCAACGCAAATTATCGCGGGCGGCGGTCGAGACCCTGGCCATCATCGCCTATCACCAGCCGGTTACCCGCGCCGAGATCGAAAGTATTCGCGGTGTCGCTACCAGCAAAGGCACGCTCGATTTATTGATGGAGAACACTTGGATCAAACCGGGACGACGGCGCGAGACCCCCGGGCGGCCGTTGACCTGGGTCACCACCGAGCATTTCCTCGATCATTTCGGGTTGGCGGCGTTGCGTGATCTGCCCGGTATCGAGGATTTACGGGCGGCCGGCTTGCTTGATGCCCGTCCGGTCCTCACCGCCCTACCCGGCGGCCTCGTAAAAACCGAGGAGGAGGGGGAGGGATGAAAGCTGATCTTCATTTGCCCAACCGAATAGGGTTAATTACTTCAGGTTTCCATTTTAAGGCTATTTCTTATTGAGCCGTAATAGCCCAATAGATCGCTGATGCGGACCAACTCAAGATCACCAGCAGCGTCTGGGTCATCTAACGGGAGTATTCGTGCGATAACCTTATATGCTTGTCCGATACCATTTTTATCGTTGACGCTGATAATATCACCCACCACAGGGGTTACCTTGAATTTCTTCAGGCCGAGTCCAACCCGCTCACCTGTTGTCCAGTCACACACCATAAAATCGACCGCCATCGCTTACCCCTACTTATAAAGCGTATTTCTTGCTACATTCACACCATGGTTGCAATATTCTATGCATTGTGTCAACCCTTTTCGCCCTTAACAGGGACCGTCTTGAATGAACCGGTTGCCGAACGCATCTTCCGCTATCATCGATGACGTGAAAATTACCGCCTACCTTCTGTCCGATACCCACCCGGTCGGACGGTTGAAAGCTGCTTTTTTCCACAAATTCGGATTTCGTCGCTCACAATGGCGGCTTCTGCGTAATGCCCTGTTCATCCATGCGCAAAGCGCCGAGCTTATCTCAATGACGGAGACAGAGTTTGGCTGCAAATTCGTCATGGAAGGACCGTTGATTGCCCTTGACGGCCGAGCACCGTACATCCGTACAATCTGGTTCCTGTCTCCCGGTGAGACCGCCCCGCGGCTGGTTACCGCCTATCCGACGCATGGAGAGAAGCCATGATCAAGGAATTGGATCCCGTGGTTCTCACTGTTGATCTGCCTGATCGCGGTCTTGAGGCGGGTGATATCGGCTGCGTCGTCATGGTGCATGACCGTGGCGCGGGACTTGAAGTCGAGTTCGTAACCCTGACCGGTGAAACGGTTTCAGTCGTTACCGTTCCCGTTAATGCCGTTCGCCCGGTAGGTGCACGAGAAATCGCCCGGGTGCGGATGGTTGCGTAGCCGGGTGCTGCCCCCCGATTTGCCCTGACAGAGGCGGGGGATTTCGCTAACATCCCCGCGAGCCTTCGTTTTTCCAATTATCCGTGATTCGCCATGACCGTCTCATATCCTTCGATCCGCATCGGCGTGTTGGGCGCCAGCGGCTATACCGGTGCCGAGCTGCTGCGCATGCTGCTGTGCCATCCCGCCGCGCGTCTGCACACGCTGACCGCCGAGCGCCAGGCCGGCAAGCCGATGGCCGAGATTTTTCCGCATCTCGGGCCGTTCAACCTGCCGACCCCGGTGAAGATCGACGCGGTTGACTGGTCGCAGCTTGACTTCGTGTTTTGCGCCTTGCCCCACGCCACCACGCAAGAGGTGATCGCGCGGCTGCCCGCCAGCCTGAAGGTGGTCGATCTGTCGGCCGATTTCCGGCTGTATGATCCGGCGGTCTATGCCGAATGGTATGGTCACGAACACCGCGCGCCCGAGTTGCAGAAGTCCGCTGTTTACGGCTTGACCGAGCTGTGCCGCCCGGCGATCGCCCAGGCGCGGTTGGTGGCCAATCCCGGCTGCTACCCGACCGCGGCGATGCTGCCGCTGATTCCGCTGCTGGAAGCCGGCCTGATCGAACCCGAGAACCTGATCATCGACGCCAAGTCCGGGGTCTCCGGTGCCGGCCGCGACGCCAAACAGGCCAATCTGTTTTGCGAGATCAGCGAGGGCATTAATGCCTATGGCGTCGGTCGTCACCGCCACATGCCCGAGATGGAACAGGAATTGGCGCTGGCCGCGCGTCGGCCGGTCACGCTGTCGTTTACCCCGCACTTGATTCCGATGAATCGGGGCGAGCTGATCACGACCTATGTCAAGCTGACCGGCACCAATACGGTGGACTCGCTGCGGACCTGCCTCGAGTCGAAATACCGCGGCGAACCCTTCGTCAAAGTCGTGCCGGCCGGGGTGGCACCCTCAACCCGTCATGTCCGCGGCTCGAATCACTGTCATATCGGTGTGTTTCCCGATCACAGGCCGGGCCATGCGATCGTATTGTCCGCGATCGATAATCTGGTCAAGGGTGCGTCCGGTCAAGCAATTCAGAACATGAATGTGATGCTCGGGTTGCCGGAAGCGCTGGGTCTGGAACAAGTTGCGCTATTTCCGTAAAATACGGGAGAACTCACGTGAGCGTTATTCTTCCCTACAAGGGAATCGTGCCGGCTATACACTCCAGCACCTTTGTCGCACCGACCGCGGTCGTGATCGGTGATGTTCAAATCGGAGAAGACAGCGGTATCTGGTTCGGTTGCGTGGTGCGTGGTGATGTCAATGTCATCCGGATCGGCAAGCGCACCAATATCCAGGACGGGACAATCATCCACGTTGCCGCCAGGGGCCAGGGCACCTTTATCGGTGACGACATTACGGTCGGCCACATGGCGATTCTGCATGCCTGCACGCTGGAGGACAGTTGCTTTATCGGCATGAAGGCTTGCGTGATGGATGGCGCTTATGTCGAAAGCCGGGCCATGGTGGCGGCAGGGGCGCTGGTCACTCCCGGCAAGCGCGTCAAAAGCGGACAGTTGTGGGCCGGCAGCCCGGCCAAATATCTGCGCGATCTCTCGCCGGCGGAAATCGACTTCTTTCCTGAATCGGCTCGCCATTACGCGCGGTTAGCCAAGGATTACCTGTAGCAGAGTCCGAAATAACCCATGGAGGCATACATATGTATTTACGCGACAGTATGCCGCATGGAGAACAACTACAATAAGAATTAGCGTCACCCCCGGTTGGTTTGAGCGCAGGTGTCAGCGTGCTCGTTGCCGGAGGGTGTCTCATGTTGATTCGAATTTGGTTGAGTCTGGTGCTTGGGCTCGGGGCGGTGCCGGCTTTTGCCCAAAGTGCCGCTCCGGCCGGTGCGCCATCACCCGATGGTTGCCCCGCCGCCGCCTTTACTCCGAGCGCCGTTCTGCCCAAGGATGCGCGTCCTGAACTCGTGCTGGATCCCGCCACGGAATGGCAACCTCGCGGCGGTGAAATACGGATCACGGTCAAGAATTTTCGGCCGGCGATCATGGCCCAAAACAACTTCGACGTTTGTTTCCGCTGGCGTCATCTCGATCAAAGCGAAAGCCGGATCATGGCGTCGCCACTGCCTGTCCGCATCATTTCCACCAGTGCAACCGAGTTTATAATCGGCGCCGTGGTTCCCAGCATGGAGCGGGCGCCGCCGCGACTATTTGCCATGATTGAAAACATGAATGACGTGTTTGACCCGACAAAAGAACCACATCATGGTGATTATACCGCGTTTAACATGGTCCCCATTGCCGATGTTTTGTTAAGAATTCGCGGAGACAACGGAAATTACCTCGATACTCGGCTTCAGGTCGGGATAACCAACAGAATGATTTCATTTTTATTCACATTGGGGCTGGCGGCGGCCACTCTTTTCGGTCTCTATAAAGTGTCGATTCTCAAGCATCGCTATCCCGGCACGGATTTCATTTTGCGAACGATTACAAGTTCGAACGATCGGGCAAGCCTGTCACAACTACAAATTCTGGTGTGGTCGATGGTCGTTGGCTGCGGCGCTATTTATGTCATGACACTGACCGGTAATCTGATCGACATTTCCAGCGGCACTTTGATCATGCTGGGCATTTCAGGCAGTGCCGGCCTGGGCGCTGCAATCAAGGAACGCGGCGGCAACCCGCCCGGTACCCTCGCCTCGGCCCCCGATCCGGTCCCCGATCCGATATCGGCCGTCGAGACTTCCGATCCGAACCCGGCGGTTCCCGTTCCGGCGGCCGTGCCGGGTCATCCGCGCTGGTCCGATGTCGTTACCGATGCCGACGGCGCCCGGGTGGACATTGCCCGGGTTCAGATGCTGTTCTTCACGGTAATTGCAGCTCTGTTCGTTACGATTAAGATTGTGACCGGCTATACTATCCCGGATATTCCCCAGGGCTTTTTAATCATGATGGGCATCAGTAACGGTGTATACGTAACCAAAAAGTATATTTGAACGCAATCGGGGTTGAACGCAATCGGGGTTGTGCGGGTTTCCGAACAAAGGAAACCCGCATTATATTACTGACTGGCCCAAATAATTCTGGCCATCCATAGCACATCTTCTTTCATGAAGACCCGGTCGGAATGGGCGGGATTAATCGATTTCAACTCGATTCTGGTTGCTGTCTCGCGCATGAGCTGCTTGGCGAGCACCTCGCCTTCCCGGGTTTTGACCACCACGCGGTCCCCGCGCCTGACTCCGGCTTCGGGTGATACGATAATCCGGTCCCCATCGCGATAGACCGGCTCCATGCTGTCGCCGCAGATCTCGAGTGCATAAGCGCGGGGATCACCGACCGCCGGAAATAGCAATTCGTCCCAGCCGCCGCCGACCGGGTAGCCGGCATCATCGAAGAATCCCGAGTCACCGGCCTGAGCATAGCCGATCACCGGCACCCGCTGAAGCGAGCCGCGGCTTTGAGTTTCTTCGATCAGACCGACAAACTCCGCCAGGGTGATTCCGGTCGCCTCCAGAATTTTGGCGATGCTCTCGGTCGAGGGCCAACGCAGCTTGCCCTCTTCATTCGAGCGTTTGCTGCGATTGAACGTGGTCGGATCCAGGCCGGCGCTTTTCGCCAGCCCGGAGGCCGACAGTCCCTTTTCCAGCGCCAGGCGGTCGATCGCCCGCCAGATATCCCCATGCTTAAGCATGATTTTCCTCCAAGCTGTGCATACAAGTATATGATCACATTTTTCTGACCTTGTCCCTAGGAAGCTCTTCATATTCCGCTTGACACAGGACTTAGTTCCGTCGATAAACGGACAACATGCCGCGTATTTGACGAGGCACCTAGCAATAGGAAGAGAGGGCAGTCCTAATGTCTAAAGAGCGCTTCACCCCCCGTCCCGTCTGTGCCGGTACCGGTATACCCTTTGATTGTGTTGAAGAAGCGTGGTTCTGGTTTATACAAGCTCAGGATGCCAGAGCGGCCGGAGCCCGGTTTGTCGCGGGACTCGGGAGCATTTGTCGTCCGTGCGAGCCGCTCGACGTGCTGAAGGTCGTGGATCGACTGTATCGGCAGCGCCGGTTGCTGCGGGATCACCTGCATGTACTGGCCCATTACGGCCGCCGATTGATGGCGCCCGATCCGACCCGGTCACGCGAACAGCGCGCGTCAAGTCTGTGGCAAGAAGCGCTGGCGCTGATCGGTCCGGTGCTGCGGACCAAGGGCATCGTGCAATGAGCGGCCTTGGCTCTGCCGCCGTAAACGACCCGATGCTGCGGGGCTGGGTCGTATTTTGTCACAACAGTGATCTGCCGTGGGTGCGCCTGCTTCGCCCCGGCTTCCGCCATTGCTTCGCCATGCTGAACGATGGCCGTCACTGGATCACGATCGATCCGTTGGCCCCGTTGATCGAGGTGACGATCCCGCCGGTGCCCGCCGATTACGACCTGCCCGGATGGTTCAAGAGTCAGGGTCATACCGTGGTCGCGGCCGCGGTTCGGCGCGGTCTGTCGCGCCCGGCGCCGTGGGCCCCCTTCACTTGTGTCGAGACGTGCAAACGCGTGCTCGGTCTGCACGCCCGTTTTCTGGTCACGCCCTGGCAATTATTCCGTCACTTGGCCGCGCTTGAACGGCCCGAGCACGCTTAAAGGAGATTGATAATGTCCAGCCTGTTTTCCTCGCCGAGACTGCCGAGTCAGGTATCTGCTCCCACCCCGCCACCACCTCCTCCTCCTCCTCCTCCTCCGCCGCCGCCTCCCCCTCCTCCTCCGCCGCCGCCTCCTCCGCCTCCTCCGCCCCCACCTCCGCCCCCACCTCCGCCCAAACCGGTGATTGTGGCGATCGCGCCTCCGCCGCCGGTCCAAGACCCGGTCGTCGTGGCCGAGCAAGCCGCTGTAACCCGCGAGCGCGGTATCGCCGGCACCATCGCGACCTCGGCCGGGGGCGTCCCCGCCGCCGTGCTGCCGCTGGTGGCCGGGTCAAACGGCACGGCGGGCAGCTTAGGCATCAATGCCTTGTTGCCGGTGCGCAAATCGCTGCTGGGAGAGTGAAGCCATGACCACCACCACTCTTCGACCGCCGGGCGATCCCGCCGCGCTCGACCCCGCAACGGTGCTGGAGCGCTATGTCGCCGCTAAGGCTCGGCGGGTGCCCTGGGAAGGCTATTGGCAGGAATGCTACGATTATGCGCTGCCGCTTAGCGTTAACGTGTCCGGCATCGGCCAAGCGGCCGATCGTCGGGGCGAGCGCCTGTTCGACGGCACCGCGATCGACGCCGTGGATCAACTGGCCTCCAGCCTGCTGGCCCAATTGACTCCGCCATGGTCGCGCTGGTTCGGGCTTGAGCCCGGCCCCGATCTCGGCGCCGACGAACGCGAACGCATGGCCCCCGGTTTCGAGCGGATGTCGGCTATCGTGCAATCACATTTCGACCGCTCCAATTTTATTATCGAGATGCATCAGTGCTTTCTCGAGCTGGCAACGGTCGGGACCGCCAGTTTGCTGGTCGAGGAAAACCCGCCGGGCGAGCCGTCCTGCCTGCGCTTTACCGCGGTGCCGATGGCGGAAATGGTGCTGGAGGAAGGACCGGGCGGCCGGCTCGACACCAGTTTTCGCCGCAGTGAGTTGAGTTTGGCCGCACTGAGCCGCCGTTTTCCGAATGCGGCGCTGCCCGATCCGGTTCGCGGGGCCGGAGCCAACGCTCGCTTTACCCTGATCGAAGCGGTGCTGCCCGACGGTCCGGCCTATCGCTATGTCGTGGTGCTGGAAAATGCCGGTTCCGGGCCGGTTGTTTTGGCCGAGGGCCGGTTCGGCCAATCGCCCTTCATCAATTTCCGCTGGCTGAAGGCGCCCGGTGAAAGCTATGGCCGCTCTCCGGTCATGAAGGCGTTGCCCGACATCAAGACCGCTAACAAGGTGGTTGAGCTGGTCTTGAAGAACGCGTCGATGGTGGTGTCCGGCATGTGGCAAGCCGATGATGACGGGGTGCTGAATCCCTCGACCATCCGGCTGGTGCCCGGGGCTATTATTCCCAAGGCCACCGGCTCGGCCGGATTGACGCCGCTGGCCAATCCCGGCCGTTTCGACGTCTCGCAGCTTGTGCTCAATGATCTGCGCGCCCGAATCCGTCATGCGCTGTTGGCCGACACGCTCGGCCCGGTCAGCGATGCCCGGATGACCGCGACCGAAGTGCTTGAACGCTCGGCCGAGATGGCCCGCTTGCTCGGCGCCACCTATGGTCGGCTGCAATCCGAGTTGCTGACTCCGCTGCTGCTGCGGGCCTTTTCGATTTTGCGCCGGCGCGGCGAAATCCCCGATGTTTCAATCGACGGCAGGCTGGTCGAATTGAAATACCGCTCGCCGCTGGCCCGGGCCCAGGCCACCCGTGATGTCGGCGCTACGCTGCAATGGCTGGAAGCCGCGGTCGGTTTGGGTCCGCAAGCCTTGGCCGCAGTCGATCTCGGCGCCGCCGCGCGCTGGCTCGGGGAAGCCTTCGGGGTTCCCGGGCGTTTGATTATTGCGGACGCTTCGGGCGCTGCTCTGCCGCCGCTGCCGTTACCCGATGCCGCGGAGGCGAGCCGTGACTGAAGCGTCCCGCTCCTCCGGGGCTCCCTTGTCGGGGTGGTCCTGGCTTTCGGCTACCCCGACCGTGTCGGGCAGCGACGAGCTGGCCCCGGCCTTTGCCCGCTGTTTCGGCAGCGGCGACGGCGCCCGCGTGCTCGGCCATTTGCGCGCCCTCACCCTTGAGCGGTCGATCGGGCCGGAGGCTCCCGACACCGCGCTCCGTCACCTGGAAGGCCAGCGACAGCTCGTGCTGATCATCCAGGCCCTGATCACCCGCGGCCGAGCGCGTCCGGCGCCCGAGCCGGCTGCGGCAACCGACCGCATTCCTTCCTTCTAAGATCAAGTCCCTTAAGGAGAGACCTCCCATGGCCCAAGACCTGCTAGCCGGCACCCCCGCTACTGCTGCTAAAACCGTGGCGCCCCCGGCTTCTATCGTGCCTGAAAAGTTTCGCGATCCGCAGACCGGCGAAGTTCGAACCGACGCCTTGTTGAAATCCTATCAAGAGTTGGAACGGCGATTATCAACGCTGACCCGGCCCGCCGCCGCCGGTACCGCCGCACCCGCCGACCGTACCGCGCTGCTAAAGGCGCTCGGTGTACCCGACAGCCCGACCGATTATCAGGTCAGCACCGATCACAATTTGTTCGAGGCCGACCCGGTGATCAATCAGCGCTTGCATGCCGCCGGTCTGACCCCCGAACAGGTCCAGTTGGTTTACGATCTTGCCGCCGAGCGCTTCATTCCGCTGGTTCAGGATATGGCCTCGCATTTCGAGGCCGAGCAGCAACTTAAGCACCTGACCGACCATTTCGGCGGCGAGGACAAATGGCGGGAAGCGTCGCGGCAAATGCTGGCTTGGGGCAAAAAGAACCTGCCGGATAGCGCGTTTCAGGCACTCTCCACCACCGCCGACGGGATCAAGGCGATTCATAAACTGATGGGCGGAACCGAGCCCGCCACGCTCGGCAATGGTGCCGCTGCGCCGACGGGCGGCACCGCGGCCGAACTGCATGCCCTGATGCGCGATCCGCGGTATTGGCGCGACCGTAATCCTGATTTAGTTGCCAAAGTCACCGACGGCTTTCAGCGGCTGTATCCGACGCAGTAAGGAGACCGGCGGGAAGGCGAATGCCATTCCCGCTCCTCTTACCCGTCATCCTCATTACCCGTCACCCCCGCTCCTCTTACCCGTCACCCCCGCTCCTCTTACTCGTCACCCCCGCTCTTCTTACTCGTCACCCCCGCTCCTCTTACTCGTCACCCCCGCGAAAGCGGGGGGCCAGCGTACCAAGAACTGGATTCCCGCTTTCGTGGGAATGACGAAGGAAGTGGGCGGAAATGACGAAGAAAGGGGGCGGGAATGACGAGGAAAGGGGGCGGGAATGACGAAGAAAGTGGGCGGGAATGACGAAGAAAGGGGGCGGGAATGACGAAGGAAAGAGGCGGGAATGACGAAGGAAAGAGGCAGAGGACCAGTATACCGAGAACTGGATTCCCGTCAACTCTACCCGTCATCCTCGCTCCTCCTCTCCGTCATCCTCGCTCCTCTTACCCGTCATCCTCGCTCCTCTTACCCGTCACCCCCGCGAAAGCGGGGGGCCAGCGTACCAAGAACTGGATTCCCGCTTTCGCGGGAATGACGAAGAAAGGGGGCGGGAATGACGAAGAAAGGGGGCGGGAATGACGAAGAAAGGGGGCGGGAATGACGAAGGAAGGGGGCGGGAATGACGAAGGAAAGAAGCGGGAATGACGAAGGAAAACGGTGGTGACGGGTAAAGAGCGTGCCGAAGAAGAGTAACGAAGAGCCGGCGGCCAGGAGCGAAACACCAAGCCGCTAAAACTTCAAGCCCCTGACCAGAGCAACCAGGGCCTGACGCGCCGCCGCCTCGGCGGCTTTTGCGTCCGTCATCTTTTTATTAAGCCCTTCCAGCCGGTCCTCCTGCTCGCCCAGCTTGGCCATGTAGCGGCGACCGATGTCGCTGCCCTGACCGACCGCTTGAAGATTCTGGCGCAGCCGTTCCTGGTCTTTATTGATGGCCTCCTGATCCTGCTCCACCTGCTCCACCACCCGCTCACGCTCGGCCAGAGCGGCTTTCCGCTCCGCGACCCCGGACAACATTTTGCGCAAATCGGCGGGCAGCTCGTCGGAATGCACATAAAGCCCGACTTGATCGACCGGCAGCTCGACCAATTCAAAACGCTCCTGGCGCGGATGAACCAGAGTGACCACAAAGCTGATGGTCTTGCCGGCCGGAACCTCGACCGTAAAGCGCCAGGCATCGGCGGTGACTTCCGGCACCGGACCGCCGGAAGCCGGCTCCCAACCGGCGCGGCGGGGGTGCTCGATCAGCATGCGGCGGGTATCTCTGGCGGAGCCGGCAATGGTGTAGGTCACGGCCTCGCGATCGGCCACCGCCAGTTGGAGCACGCCATCGACGATCCGGGCCCGGGCCAACAGACGGCTCTCGCTCGAGGAGCGGTCAACGGTCAGGCTGTGGTCGACGGCAAAGCTGAGCAGACGGCGCTCGCCGGCCGGCAGCATCGACAGCCGCGCATCGCCGATATAGGTGACCTCTCCTTTTTCGGTGCGCTCGTAAAGCGTCAAGATACCGGGCGGCAGCGCGCCGGTACCGTCATTGGATAGCCGCACCGCCGCCAACGGGTGGTGCGGCTCGGTCGAAGCTTGATAGAGGGCCAAGCGTTCGGCCGGTACCGCGCGGTTGATGATCGGCATCAAGAGTGAATGACCGTTGGCGACGCTGACCGGACCGGAATGGCGGAACAAGACTTGCGCTTGTGTTTCGTCGGTCTCGGCGGCGGTAACCCCGGCGAGCGGGAGAGCGGCACCACCGGGCGCAGGCGGCGGCGGTGCGGCGCTCGGCATGGCATCCGATAATGAAAGTCCGCGCGTGGCCATGTGCTTCGCCGCTCCGCCGGAGGCCTCGGCCATCGCGCGCGGCGGGGTCGGCGGCGGGGTCACCGCGCCTTGATCCACTTTAGGCAGCACCCGGCCGAACACCTCGACCGGGATTTCGGGCCGGTTGACGTAATAGGATTCGTAAAGAGCCTGGCGGAAGGTCACCGGGCTGCCCGAGACCACGGTCAGATCAATGTCGGTCCAATCCTCGCCCGACAGGTTTTCAAGCACGGCCCAGCCCTGAAGCCCGCTCTTTGCCGCATCGGTACCGCCCAAAGTTAAACGGTAGGCGGTTTTCCACAGCGGCGCCTCGATCACATAGGCGACCCGCACCGTCCGCGCGCCCTCGCCGGTGGTATGGAGGGTCAATTGGCGTCGTCCCTGCCCGCCATGACGGGCGATGCCGGCCAGCGCGTCGTCGACCTGTTTTTGCAGCTTGGGATCGGCCAGCCGCAGGGACTCGACCTCTTCCAGCATGACCTGACGCAAGCCGTCGGTGGCCATCACGGTCAGGCGGTGACGGGTGACGGTACCGCCATTGTCGGGTAGGCGCACCGGCTCCTTGGTTATCGAAACGATCCGTCCGGCCAACTCCTCATGTTGGGTCAGGACGATCTCCGCACCCTTCAGCGCATTCAAGAGTGCGACCGGTGAATCCAGCGCCGCCCGGTTAAACGGAAGCTCGCGGAACAGGTCGCGCATCGGCTCGCGGCCGGGCAGACTGATAGACCCGATTCCGCCCTTGTCGTCATAAACAACAATGCTTTTCAAGACATCATCGATCCGGTCGCGCGGCACGGCCAGCGTCAAATCGGTGTTGCCGGTTACCGCGGCTTCGTATTCGAAATAGCCGACGCCCCCGGTGGACAACAGCACCCGCTTAAGAGACAGCACCGGCTCGGCGGCGCTGCCTGAACCGGACCACAACAGCGCAAAAGCAAGGATAAGGGCGAAGGAGCGCATGGCGGAAAGCCTTTGGTTCATTAAATCTCGACAAGCTTAATCTAATCATCGGCCTTTGTCGATAAAGCTAAGGTTGAGATTGATCAACCAGAATATGACGAAAGAAAAGCTGCCACCGAAGTGGGATTGTGATAAAAGTTTATAACTAACTGCGGGTAGAGAGAAATCCTACTAAGGGAGAGCCCCATGCGTATACTGTTGATTGTCCTGGTCATGGCCCTATCGGGCATCATTACGCCGGTTCCCGCCAACGCCCAAGATTTAGGGGGTATACTCAGGCTGTTCCTCGGGGAATGTGAGCACGGAGACCGGGAATCCTGTCGTATTCATCGCATGTATGCCGATTGTGATCGCGGGGACCACAGGGCTTGCGAGGAAATCAGACGGGAGCGCTATCACGAGCGCAAGCACGAGTTTGAACACGCGCGTGGCCGTGATGAATTCATGAGAGAATCACGAGAAAGGTGCGAGCGTGGCGATCGTGAGGCCTGCCGACTTCACCATCTTTATCGCGAATGTGAACGAGGCGATCGCCGGGCTTGTGAAGAAGCCAATCGTGAGCGCAACTACGAACGTCGCTGAGATTGAACACTCCGTTTCGTTCTTAATTCGCCTTAAGATACTCGATCAGGGTGGCGCGCTCGGCGGGGTCGGGCACGCCCTTGATCATCATCGTCGTGCCGGGCACCAGCGTGCGGGGAGAGGTCAGGAAGGCATTCAGCGTGTCCTCCGTCCATACCGGACCGGCCCCGCGCAGCGCCCGTGAATACAAGAAACTCGGGACCGTGGCGGCCGCCCGCCCGACAACGCCGTGAAGCGACGGGCCGAGTTTGTTACGGCCGGGTTCGACCGCATGGCAGGCAAAGCAATAACGAGAGAACAGAGTGGCGCCGCTGTCGGCGGCGTGACCGCGTGACGGGATAAGTCCCGCGCCCATTACCGCAATGATCGAGAGCGCAGCGAGCGGGAAGCGGTTGCCTGTCAAAGTCATCTCCATTTGAGCAGTTGCGGCCGTGGCGATAGCGGTGAAGTTAGCGTAACATTCCGGACACAGACAGGGGAATCCGCAGCAAGCAGTCGGGCATTTACCTTGATTGCTTAGAATCAAGTGCGGTAAATCCGGAACCGATCGGGGATTCTACCTTCGTTTTAAGGGATGCGCGGACCGTCATGGAGCGCAGCGTGAC
>SESF01008860.1_pt1 | contig 32882 bp, 12 predicted proteins | sample 3171521 | NCBI WGS metagenome assembly SESF01 (sample SAMN10866945, study PRJNA518727) | freshwater metagenome | biome: subpolar coniferous forest; feature: holomictic lake; material: water; isolation source: holomictic Lake 227, 6 m and 8 m depth | place: Canada: near Kenora, Ontario | collected...
TCTCTTGATTATTCAATCCCAAAGAGAAATAATAGTGCCAATTCTCAGGTCGTTTCACGGTAAAAACAAAGGATATCCATTAATCATTGGAAAAAAATAAATGAGAACAACTTCATTGCTTCAAATTCTAATTCTTAAGTTTATAACTTTATCCGTTTTTGCTGGTGGGGGTGCTCCTGATCAACGCATGCCAAAAGGGGAGTGGGTTGCTGAAATTCCAGGCGTTGGGAAAGTGGCATTGGATATTGGTTCTCACCAGCCGAAGCTATGCGAGCTTTTTTGGGTATTTGAAAGTGTATACCTTCCAGTTCAGAGAATAGGTGATGTATTAATCTTAGGTTCTGCAACTAATGATGTTAATAGTTTGTATCTGTCTTATGATGACACTGGAAAGTTGGGGTTCCATCAGGGGGGGAGCATTCGCGAATGCTATTGGGCTGAGTATAAAGGAATCACTTTTAAAAAAATCACCGGTGGCGACTTTCTTGACATTACTGATTTTCGGCGTTCAGGGAATGAGTTCGAAAAATTCAATAAAGCAGGGGTACTCCAGACGCTACCACAAGCGTTCCCTGGTTGGATCATGAATGTAGCAACTTACCTTTTCATGAATGATTCGCACACACTCCCTGCACTTCTGAGCCATCCAACGCTTGAGCCTGAGACGCTATCCTTCTTTGCTGAATATTTGTCACACAAGGAGCACTCCGACCATCAACTAGCCACCATCGCAATGCACACCAACACGCCACTCAGCACGTTAAAATTTCTTTTTGAAATCCCAACAGCTCCCCTTGTTTGGCACTCGGTCTCCCGTAACCCTAGAGCGCCGCATGAAATGAACGAAGGGTATCAGGCAAAAGTGAAAAATGGGGATAGAGCAACACGCTGGAAGGCTGTTCGAGACAGGGACTGTTTACCAGAGTTGCTGGTCTGGATTTATGATCAGACGGAAGACAATTCTCTTCGCGACGAAATCATTCGTCACCCCAATACGCCAGTGCCGATGTTAAGAGAAATCTTTGCAAAATATCCTTACGATCATATTCGCAAATCTCTTGCATCTAACCCTTCGTTGCCTGATGACCTCATGTTGGCGGTGACTCAAACAGTTGACAAACAAATCCTTTGGACTGCACAAAGAAAACCTAGCATTTCCCCTTTGGCCTTAAGTAACGTGCTGTATCGATTGGCCACTAGTTCAGAAGTGTCGGTTCGTGATTCAGCCTTGCTTGACAATCGTATTTCGTCATCTGTAGTGATGATTTTGATGAAAGAAGTTGATCAGAGAAACAGGATGTTGCTCGCAAGGAACAGCGCTCTAACCTTTGAGAATCTAGTCACATTGGCAAACGATCCATATCGTGTCGTCAGTGCTGAAGCCAGGAAGTATCTTCGCATTCATTTTCCTGAGCAAGCCAAACGTGTTTTGCCGAGCTTACCGGATCTGTCACAGTTGAGTCCGGCTAGCAACAAGAGCGATGAACTATTGATGGCTGTCAAGAAGCGAGATTTGTCTGCGATAGATGTCTGCGGAAAATACTTCTCCTCCAATGACGTGCTACAGCCTTCCCACCAGCAACTATTTGGTGAAGTACTTCGCACGGGTGACCCAACTGTAATGATGGCGGTCCTTCAACATTTTAACTCCTTACAACCCTCGCTGCTAATTAAAGATGATGCCATGAATCGACAATGGCTCGACTTCTTTCACAAAAATGGAATGTTTGTGAAAGATCCGTTTAATATTCTTAGTTCCTGCATCGAAAATAACAAGTTAGACGCTTTAGATTATTTGTTGGGCAAGGGGTTGGATGTGAACGCAAGAGACAAAGAAGGACGTACTCTTCTTATTCATGCACTTAAGTTGCGAAGTATTAAAATTGTAGAAGCTCTGCTTTCTCGGGGAGCAGATCCTGCCATTGCAGACAATATGGGTTTACGTGCCGTCGATTACGCTGCTAGGAGTTATCTCATATCCATCGTGAAGAAACTAGACACGAACGATAAGTATAGCGATATGGTTAAAGCATTCTCCCTTGCGTTTCCTGCAGAAAAAGGGTCACCGCTCTTAGGTACTTGGAGTAATCATCAGACAGGGTTCAGTTATTCGGCTCTTTTTTTGTCTGATGATGGTACTGGCGTTCTTAACACTGGGATTATGGATATTCTAGTGGCTTGGCGAAGTGCTGGTGGCTCGAAGATCGAATTATTGCTATTCAGCAATAATGGCCCAGACCCGAAACAAAAAATAACATTCCAGTATCATATCGCTGAGAAGATACTAGCCATAATAGATGAGAAAGAAAAAGAAGGGGAGTCCAAGTACTACAAGGTTCTATAATAAATGTGATCCCTCCCTCGAAAACTACCTAAAAATACTCTGAACAGGCAATGCTGGATGAAACTATGAAAACAAGGTGGGGCCGATCAATAGGATTAGGTGTTCTGGGTGCAATCCTGCTCTTGGCATCCTATTTTTTCTCATGAAGTGGAGTCCTTCTTGTCGGCTTTATCCTTTGAAAGAGGTTCTCTGGGTTGTGGACAGCCTGGGAAAGTACCACCCTCCACAGTCAGATTTCACAAAGGAAACCTGCAACCGGTTGAAAGACAGTAGCCTTGATGTGGAAAGCCCGAAATATGAACCGTATGTCCTAATCAATGCCGGAATCAGAGACGTAAGTAAAGTGCAAGTCCCATGTCGCGCGTCCCACGTCCTTATGCTGTTATGGTAAGCAGACTTCAATTGACGCTGGCAAACTTGCCGTTTTGGTGGTGGTCTTTCCATTGTGGGTGACGGAGATCGTGTAGTCGCCCAGAAAGCCGCGTGTGGCGAATTTGCCTGTGCTGTCGGTTTTACCTTTGAGCTCTGTCTGCCATTGCTTCCGCACAAGATCCATCCAGACTTGCCCAGCAGGCTTGATGGACCAATCCTTTCGGTAGTAGGCGCTATTGGGTTTCCAATGTGAGCCTTCCCAGAATCCCCATGTCAGTATTCCGACAACTGCCGGATGGCTGAATGTTGTAATAAGAAAATCACGCGTGAAATCAGCTTGGAATTGTTCGTCTTGGGTATCAATATCATGTTCTGTGACAGAGATACTCAGTCCGAGCTTGGCATAACGGTCGAGAATTTGTAGCATGCGTTCCGGCGGAGTAGGGGTGCCACCAAAATGTCCCTGCATTCCAAGTCCGTTGATAGGGGCTCCGCCATCCTTCAAGAAGCGTAGTGTCTTCTCAAAATGATCTTGATGGTTGACGTCCATGCCGTCAGCGGAGAGGATGGAGTAGTCGTTCAAATAGAGATTAGCTTTGGGGTCGTACGCCCGTGCAAGTTTAAACCATTGGATCATCTCGTCGTTACCAAGGATATCCATCACATCGTGATTGTCGTAAGGTTCGTTAATCACATCCCAGTCGACCACCTTTCCGCTCATTGTGGCGACTTCGTTCGTGATGTGCTCAATGATTCGTGTGCGAAGGGCAGCAGGGTCGTCCTTCAGGGTTAAGAGATCCCGGGGCGTATTTCTCCATGAGGGCCAGACGAGGCAGTGTCCGCGTATTTCAATATTATGGTCGTGTAACCATTGCGTGGCTTTCAGAATGTCGGCATGATGTCTCGGATTCTCCCAGCTCTGCCATTTGAGGTCATTTTCAAAGACGACACGCGAAAAATTGTCCGCCATGATCTTACGATACTGTTCGCCAATGGCATCTTCCCGTAGGATGTTGCGCACAGTCACGCAGGAGCCCCAGCCAAAAGCTTGGCGCACTTGAGTGACCTTTACCGTTACATTCGGCAGGCGTTTACCTGTGCTGTCTTTCACGACAACAGAGAGATTTGCTTTACGAAACTGCTCAATACGCTTGTTCGCCTCGATACGCCATGGTGCGTCGGTTTCGCAACCAGGGTAGGTGACGCGCATCCGCGGCAGGGTGCGAATATCGACCTTGGTTCCAAAGGAGATCACTTCAAAATCGGCGATTTCGACGGTTTGAATGCGGTGTCCCAGATCGAAGCCCGCTAAGGCCCCTCTTTCTGGATAGCTATTATCCAGTCGGACTGGCACATAGTATTCCTTCCATTCACGCGAAAGGTCAATGTTCTGGTGGAGTTCTTTTGTATAGGGCTGGCCATTTAGTTCGATGATCAATGAGACTCGTGCAAGGCCACTCTCCTCTTTTTGCGCATGCCCTCGTGCAAAGAAACGAACAAATAGAACATCTTGCTTGCTGAGTGAGCAGGTCGTACTAAAACGGATATGCTCGTCCCATCTTTGCGGAGGCACAATAGAAATTGTTGCTTGCAGAGCCTGTGAGAAGGATTGCCCAGTGACGGGAATGAGTGTTCGTGTTCCGAATTTTGAGTCGATCTTCTTAGATATGGATGCGATGGCGTTTTTTGCGATGACACTTTCGCCACCTGTCGGAAGTGTGACTGCATGTACAATAGAGGTTGTGAGGAAAATGGAGAGGAGTAGATAGTTCATGATTTCTCCTGTTTTTAAACATATAATAAAAATCCGATAATATCATTTGGGGGTGTAGGAGTCAGTAAGATAAATTGCGCATGCGTAATGGGGGGCGCAGTTCAACTAAACGGAACTACGTTCTGTTCAGGGAATGGATAAAACTTTTGCTCGCAATGACATTAAAAATGCGAGATAATCAAATAATTATTAAGTAAGTTTGGAGTCTCGATAATGAAAAAAGTATGGCTTGCGCTGATGTTTGGGATGGTGTCGGTTTATGCGGATGAGTTGGATAAGGTATTCAATAATCCCCCGTTCCGAACTGAACCTTACATGTATTGGTACTGGCTGAATAATAATATATCGGCAAATGGGATTACTGCAGACATTGAGACCATGAAAAAGGCAGGAATCGGTGAAGTATATGTAGGTCATATTGTAAGTGCTGGGATTCCAGAGGGAACTGTCGCCATTTTGAGTCCTGAATGGTGGAAACTCGTTGCCTTTGCAATTAAGGAAGGCGACCGACTTGGTGTGCGAATTAGCCTATTTAATGGGCCTGGATGGAGTCAGTCAGGTGGGCCCTGGATGAAGCCCGAAGAGAGTATGCGGTATCTGGTTGCCACGGATACGCGGGTCCCCGGCGGCGCAGCGGTCGATGAGATTCTGGCTAAACATGAAAAGTCCATTCAGGATGTGGGTGTTATTGCCTATCCTGTTCCTTCATTGGAAGGCGTTGCAGTACGACCGTCTCGCGTCACAGGCACGGGTGCAATAGGGGGGCTTAATGAATTGCTGTGTGGAAGCCGCCAAGGGGGGAAAGGATGTGCCATCCCTGGGAAGTCATTAAGTATTGACCTCTTTTTTGATAAACCAACCTGTCTCCAGACGCTTGTGATGGATTGGGGGAGTTCGCCGGTTAAGTTATCGGGGCAATTGGAAATCGTTACGAATGGCAAGGCGAGGAAATTGCGCGATCTCAAAGTGTTTCGAACGAATCTAATGCAAGCTATGGGCCCTTTGGTCAGTTCGCCCTTTACCTTTTCATTTGAGCCGACCGAAGTCACGCAGCTTCGTGTATCCTTTACAGAGATCAGTGGCACACCGGTTTTGGAAGACCTCGTTTTCTCATCTGCGGCAGAAGTTGACTTTGGTGTGGAGAAACAATTGGGGCGCATGTACCCTGAACCTGTTCCTCCTCCAGATGGGTTTCTCTGGCCACGCATGCCGGAAGTATTAGAGGGGACAGCGGTTGATGTGAAGCGGGTTGCCATACTCACTTCAGCGATGGACAAAGATGGTCGGCTCAAATGGCTGGCGCCGGCGGGAAATGATTGGATTATTTCCCGCATTGGCATGGCTTCAACAGAAGTGAAATGCTCACCAACACCTCCTCAGGCTACGGGTCTGGAATGTGACAAGATGAGCCGTGCAGCAGTCGAAAAACACTTTGACTCCATGATGGGCGAGTTCCTGAGACGTATTCCTGAAAACCAACGAAAGGGGTTTCAGCATATCACCCTGGATAGTTATGAAGTAGGTCCCCAGAACTGGACCGATGACATGGCTAAGATTTTCCGTAAAACGTACGGCTATGATCCCATGCCCTGGCTGGCCTGTCTCAATGGTTTAGTCGTGGGTTCACGCGATCAGACCGACCGTTTCTTGTGGGACTGGCGGAGGTTGGTCGCGGATTTAATTGCCGTGAATTATGTGGGTGGACTTAAGGCCGTTGCGAATCGGCATGGCCTTGTCCCTTGGCTTGAGAACTATGGCCACTGGGGGTTCCCAGGCGAATCGCTTCAATACGGTGGTCAATCAGATGATATCAGCGGAGAATACTGGCTATGGGGTACGCTTGGAAATATCGAGTGTCGCCTCGCGACCTCTTGTGGAAATACGTATGGTAAGGATCGTGTCTCTGCAGAGGCCTTCACCTCTGGCAAAAATTTTGCCCAAACGCCTGCCAATATGAAGACGCGTGGCGACTGGTGTTTTACAGAGGGGGTGAATCACTTCGTGTTGCATCTTTATTCCCATCAGCCTTATGACATTGCCCCCGGACTGGTTCCTTGGTTTGGTGCTGATTTCAACCGCTTTTCAACGTGGTTCAAAGATTATGGTAAGGGATGGACGGATTATATCCGCCGTTCCTGCGCGTTGTTGCAACAAGGCAGCCGACGAGCCGATGTGGCCTATTTCTTTGGTGAGGACACTCCGAAGATGAATGGCCTTCTCGAACCTGGACGCCCACGTGGATATGATTTCGATTTCATCAACAAAGAAATTCTGATGCGAGCAACCTGCAAGAATGGCTATCTCACATTGCCGCATGGAGCACGTTATCGCGTGTTGGTGTTGCCGCCCTGTGAAACGATGACCCCGGAACTGGCAGAACAATTGGAATGGCTTGTGAAGAAAGGAATGGTACTCGTTGGAAATCCATTCTTACGTTCGCCAAGCCTAAGCGATTATCCAGCCTGTGATGCTGTTGTGCTGGATGCTGCTAAATCGATTTGGGGCGACGATTTGAATGTCAAGGTGATGGATCGCACAGTACGCAAGGGCCGTGTCTTCCGAGGTCATACCTTGGAACAGGTCTTTGATAAGTTGAAAGAGATTCCGGATTTCGTATGCGCCAATAAGGATGTACTCTACACACATCGCGAAGGGAAAGACTTTGATATCTATTTTGTCAGTAATCAACAGGAAAAGCCGATTTCAATTAAACCCGAATTTCGCGTGATAGGTCGTCAGCCCGAGTTTTGGGATGCATCAACAGGCGTGAAGATTGAAATTGCTCAATTTGAAGTTTTGGAGCGGAGTACACGTGTTCCCTTCAAACTGCCAGCGGCCGGCTCCCTATTTGTTGTCTTTCGTAAACCACTCGTTGAACGCCCACACGTTGTTTCCATTAAGGGTCCAAATGACACATCTATGGCCTTCTTTGATAAGGATGGAATGCTTTCGTTTATGACCGCAACAACCGCAACCTATCAGGCAAAACGTTCAGATGGGAGTTTGCAAGTCTGGAAGGCGCAGATGGATCGTCCGCCACTATTGCTCGACAACGCGACCTGGCAGGTACATTTCAAGCCATCTTATGTTGGCAAGCCTTTTGACCTGACCTTCAATACCCTGACTGACTGGGCAAAACATGAAAATGAAAACGTGCGCTATTTTAGTGGGACTGGGGTCTATTCGACACGCTTCGCTTGGAACGGTCTCATAAAAAATGAGCGCGTCAAATTAAACTTGGGAAAGGTTTGTGTCATCGCAGCCGTCAACGTCAATGGTGTTGATTGCGGTGTTCTTTGGAAGGAACCCTTTTCGGCGGATATCACAGCCGCATTGCATACGGGCGAGAACCATGTTGAAATCAGCGTGGCCAACACGTGGCATAACCGCCTGATCGGTGACGAACAGTATCCAGACGATACGGGTGTTATGCCCAGTGGATTGTTAAAAGGATGGCCGGAATGGATGTTGAAGAATCAGCCCCGTCCAGAACAGCGTCGGACAACGCTTGTGACCAATAAGCAGAAGGAAGCAATGAAAAGTTCTTCGCTTCAGACATCAGGATTGCTCGGGCCAGTGACTCTTGTTGTAGAACATGTGCTTAAATAAGCAGCATTCCAACATTCCATTATTTCAATAAAATTAAGGAAGTTTACTAAGAAAGCAGTACGAGAAACGTATAAGGGGTGTAACAGCATAAGAAAGAAGTGTCTGCGGAACTATGAAGACTGTCCAACATGAGTCTGCGCCTGCTGAAGCGCAGAGGTCCGAAAGTCTTGAAGCGGTGATAGACCTGTATCAGACGCCGTTGTTGCGTTATGCGGCACATCTGCTGAATAATGCCACACTAGCGCAAGATGCAGTTCAAAATGCCCTCATCAAACTCTTCCGTCAATGGCAATGCGGGATGCGGCCTGATTCACGGCTGAAAGCCTGGCTCTTCCAGGTTGTCCATAATGAGGCGGTTGACCTTATACGCTCAGAAGAACGGCGGCGTCGCCACCATGAAGGTCATGCGGCGAAGATGCGGGACGAAACATCTGGCGGTCTTTATGAAGACCCCAAACCGGATGAACGCCTGGAGATGGTACGCAGTTGCATGGGTGTTTTGACCCCAGCGCAGCGGCAGGTGGTGCTTCTCCGCATTCAGCAGGAGATGAGTTACGCGGAGATTGCTCGCATCACGGGACAAAGCGTGGGATATGTCGGATTCCTTCTGCATGAAGCAGTCACTAAACTTTCTGAAGCTGTGCGCAAACGAGAAGGAGGCGCACAATGAACCCTTGTAAATTTAATACCTGTCTAACAGCATACGTGCTGCGGGACATGGATCAAAAGCGGTTGGATGCCCTCGACGCGCATCTGAAGACCTGCCCTGATTGCCAGAAGAAGGCGGCAGAGTTGCGTGATACACTTTCACTCCTGAAAGAAGTCTTCGCTGCTGAGAATGTGCAGTCTGCGAAAGCCCCTGTTCTTAATTCTGAACGCCGTCAAAAACTCTTGACGATTAAACCGCTGCCTAAACCGAGTTTCTTCAGGCGCTTTATTGATAAGGCGTATCGTCCGCTTCGGATGATCGCAGCAACACTGATCTGCGTCTTCGGTATGCTCGTCATTCTTACTGCCGTATTCCGTCCCTCGGGGCGTCCGTTTGAAGGTATGTTCGCTACTGCGGCAAAGGGTGATACGGGGAATTCTTTTGGAGGAGGTGCTGCGGGAGGTGGAACCATAAATGCGGCCTCCACCGATTTGAAAAGAGCCAATCATTGTTCTGCTGGATTACCTGTAAAGTCTGAGCTGTCAGTAGATCGTACAACAGACTCACTCACAACAGATTTGCGGGATTTAGATAAGCAAACAGACGCACTCTTTTACAAAAAAACTAAAATACGTGAAAAAACAGGCGAGAAATTAGGCATTGCTGAAGGTAGATCGATGCGTAGTAAGAATGTGAGTGAAGAGAGTAAAGCAAAACTGATGGACGCAAATGCTGATGGATATGCGGCAGGCGTTATCGTCAATCGCTCTGACGCACCTGCCGCTGCACCGGAACCAGATCCAGAGTCAGTTCAACCTGCGGCAATGGATGCTGTTGCGATGGTAAAATCACCTGTTATAATGCGAGGTGTCTATGGTTCACGCAGAAGTGAAAGCACGCAGCTCTCCGTATCAGGTCATGTAACGGCCATTCCCAAGAGCGAAACTGTGGCTCCTCCTGCAGAGACGGCTGCGCGACCTCCTGTTTCCACGACCCCGATGCCAGCTTCTGAGCGCTTTGCGCGTAATAAGGAAATGGGTGAGACTGAAAAGCGTGTATCTTCAACACTGCGTGGTCTCGAGTGTGATCAATCAACCTTTGACCGAGCCGCTGGCGAGACGTCTGAAAAGGACGGCTTGCGCCAAAGGGAGTCACTTAAAGTTCATGTAGAAAAACCGGCCTTTACGGGTACCCCCAAGAATGTTTGGAGCGCGAATCTGGAGACGCTGGGCGATCAGGAGAATAAGCCAACAGATGACCTCATGAAGACATCGCCACCTCGTGAACCCTTGCCCTTCAATTTGTTTATGTCAGCAGCAAAGGAACCCTTCTCGACGTTTGCGATGGACGTGGATACTGCGAGCTATACGCTCACGCGTCAGGCCCTGCGCTCAGGCAAACTGCCTGATCCGGAACGCGTCCGTCTCGAGGAGATCGTCAATGCGTTTGATTACGCTGACACAGCACCTGATCGCGCGACATTCCGCGTCTATCAAGATGGTGCACAGTCGCCTTTTGGTGCGGGTTACAACTTGCTGCGCATTGGCGTTAAGGGTCGTCGCCTCGGACGCGAAGAGCAGCGTCCAGCCATGTTGACCTTTGTAATTGATGTTTCGGGTTCTATGTCCCAGCGTGACCGTATTGGTTTTGCGCGGCAGGCGCTCTTTTCACTTCTAGAGCACGTGGGATCAGGTGACCGCATTCAAATCATTGCCTACAGTGACCACGCCCAGTTCGTACTGCCCCCTTCGCCCGCTTCTGAAAAAGCCAGCATTATGGCAGCCTTTGATCGATTGCAGTGTAATGGCTCGACCAACCTTGAAGAGGGATTACGACGTGCTTATGAACAAGCTGGACAGGCTTTCATTCCTGGAGCCGAGAATCGCGTCATCTTGATTTCGGATGGCGTAGCCAATCTTGGTGCAGACAGTGCACAGGAGATTCTGACTAAGGTTGCCGCAAACCGCAAGCAGGGGATCACGTGCTCGGTCTTTGGTGTTGGCTCCGGCACGTACAACGACAAGATGCTGCAAGAGCTCGCAAACAAGGGCGATGGCGTTTATCGCTTCCTCGATTCAGCAGAGGAAGTAAAAACCGCATTTGTTGACGATCTAGCTGCAACGCTCAACTTCATTGCCAAGGACGCCAAGATCCAGGTTGAATGGAATCCAAAGACAGTGAAGCGTTATCGTCAGATGGGGTATGAGAAGCGCAAGCTGACCAAAGAGCAGTTCCGTGACGATACTGTGGACGCTGGGGAAGTCGGTTCCGGCCAATCCGTGACCGCGCTTTACGAGTTGGAACTGATGCCGGATGTCACTCCGGAGTCCTTGCTCGGAACCGTGCGTATTCGCTATCAACGGACCGACAATGGGAAAGTCGAAGAAATCGAGTCAGCCTTGGTTGCAGCGACAGTCCTTCGTTCGGCGCATCAGGCCAATGTCCATTTTAAGGTGGCCGCCTCTGCAGCCCAGTTTGCTGAATTGCTGCGTGGAAGTCCGCATGCGCGAAACGGTAACTTGGATACGGTCGCTGATTATCTGCGGCCTGCAGTACTCGAACGCTCCCTTGACACACGCATAAAAGAGTTGCTGGAGCTGGTCACAACCGCCGCTTCGCTGACGAAGTAGCAGTCAAGTGTCATTTATCTCTCCCCGTAAATCTGGTCAATAAGGTCAACAAAGTCAATCCGGTCAAGAAAAGAATACACCCATGAATACTAAAAACCCCGTAAGAACTTCCCCGCTCCCTCTTCTTCCCGTCGCACTGGTAACCCTATTTGTATCACTCTCAGCCTGTTTCGCGCAGGATCTTTCAGCGCAATGGAAGCAAGTCGATGAGGCGGACAATAAGGATCAGCCAAAGACGGCTATCACACTACTGGTACAGATTTATCAGACAGCCGTCCAAGGTGAAAAATGGGATGATGCCCTGTTCGCTTCTGCACGGAAGGCTATTTTGCAAGGGCGCATTGAAGAGGGTGAACAAGCGTATGGGGCTTTATTACGTCTTGAAGAGGCACGCAAGTCCGCTTCTCCCAAAATGCAGCCCTTTCTGGATGCCCTGATTGCAGAATGGTTCGTGAAGTATTTTCTAGATAACCGTTGGATGTTTGCGCAACGCACGCAAATAGCCGGCAGTGAAGAGGGAAAAGATATTGGCAAGTGGAGTCTTCCGCGCATTGTGAAGGAAGTCGGAGATCGCTTTGATCGCGTGCTCACGACACCTCAACGATTCTTTGCCTATCCTATCAAAGATTTCAGCCGATGCTTTACGCCGGGCAATGTGGATGATGAATACCGTCCGACGATCTATGATCTTCTGGCCCATCGAGCCATTGATTTTTACAGTTCAGCTGAGCAGGGGCTTCTGGAAAATGATCCCGACTTTATTGTCACCACCGATATGCCGCTCTTTGCTCAGCCAGAGCTGTTTATGAAATGGGCCGAGAAAGAATTCTCGCTCAAGGATTCGGGAATTAAGAAAGCGCTCTTCATCACAGCACAGCGTATGCGTGTGAACCAAGTCGCGGGTAGAACCATTGCCTTTGCCGATGCGGACTTCAATCGTATTCAGCTTGTGAATCATCTCTTCGGCGCAGTCGGCGTGGATACGGATGGCGCGTATGACAAGGCACTAGAAGCATTTGTTTTATACTGGAATGATAATGAAGTGTGCACACGGGCGATTGCTGCGCAAGCGGATCGGTTGCTTGCGCAGAAGAAATATGTTGAGGCTAAAAAACGTGCGGAAGAAGGAATGAAGCAATTCCCGAAATCCGTTGGCGCACAGGAATGCAGTGCTGTCATTGTGCGCGTGCTCCAGCCATCCTTACAAATTCAAACACCCAATGTTTGGGCAAAAACGAAGCCAGAGGTGCGGCCCTACGGTCAACTCGAAATCACTTGCCGCAATGTGACACAGGTCCGTTTCCGACTCTTTTCAATGAACTATGAAAACGAGGAAGAGCGCAATCTGTGGGACATTGACAAGATTCTCAAACGCCCAATGCTGAAGGAGTGGACAGTTGATATTGTCTCTGAAAAATACCAGGAAGTAATTAAGAAACAGGATATTATCGAAGCCACCCAGAATGGCATGTATGCCCTTGTCGCAACTGCGAAAGAAAAAGTACATTATGTAACGTCGGTACAGGTGAGCGATTTGTCTGTTGAACGCATGAATAGGGGACACTATGATGTGCGCGTTTGTAACAATGAGAGTGGTGTTCCCGTGGCGAATGCCCAGATCACCGCAAAGGTCAAAAATAATCAGAAGAAGGAGATGGATGTCCGAAATTACACAACAGATTCACTCGGACGTGCCGTGCTTGAGAAACTCCCAAATGGCGAGGCAACACTCTATCTCAAGGCAGGTGATGATACGTTTATCGACACAATTGGTTGGTCATGGGGAAATGAAGGTCAACCCGAGATTAAAGATGACAACCGTGTGATGTTGCTGACGGATCGTTCCATCTATCGTCCAGGACAGACTGTTAATTACAAAGGCATCTACTACGTAGTGAATCAAGCCACTGGCAAATATGAGATCCGCCCGCAGGCGCACTATACAATCCGTTTCATGGACCCAAACAGTCAAGAGATAGCTTCGCGCAAGGAAAAGGCCAATGCCTTTGGTTCATTTAGCGGTTCATTCGTGATTCCCAAAGATAAAGGCACGGGACACATGACCTTGCAGATGGATCACGGGAGCGTTTCTTTCCAAGTAGAGGAATACAAGCGCCCGAAGTTCGAAGTGACTTTTGATCCGATCAAAGACGAGTTTAAACTGAATGCAGATGTTACATTGAATGGCCGTGCTTCAACCTATTCTGGTCTTCCTCTTTCGCGTGCAAAAGTTAAATGGCGTGTGGAGCGTTTAGCGCGCTATCCTTGGTGGTGCTGGTGGCGCGTTACACAACCCAAGGTCCTTGAGACTGGCACAGCAGAGACTGGCGACGATGGAACCTTCAAGACGACCTTCCTGGCTAAGCCGGAACTGGATGCCAAACCAGATGAATCGCCAAGATTCACCTACAGTGTCACCGCCGAGGTGATTGATTCAACAGGCGAAACGCGCGCTGGATCACAATCATTGACCCTTGGATTCACGGCACTAAGCGTTGTCCTGCAGATCCCCGAGTGGCTTAAGGCGAATGAAAAACAGGATATTACGGTCTTAATTAATACGTTGAATGGCGCACCTGTTGCTGAAACAAAAGGAGAGATCCATATTGTGCCGCTGAAACAGCCAGAGCGACTGATCCCTTATGAAGAACCACGTGCTTACAATCACTACTGGACCTACCCCGCTGACTCATCCAAAAAGCCAAAATCCGAACAGCCAATTGACTGGGAGGCCAATGGCCTCACTCTGGAAGAGTCCTTCACGACAGGCGACACAGGAAACGCAAAAATACTGTTCACACTGAAGCCAGGCATTTATCGGGTTGAAGTCACGGTGAAAGATAAATTTGGTAATCCTGCAACTGACAAGGCTGTGATTCAGGTTTTTAATCCTATGGATGGCACTTATCCTGTTAAGGTTCCAGGCAAACTTTTCATTGAACGACAACAGATGGAAGTCGGCGACACCTTTCGTGCTCTCTGGGGAAGCGGATATCCGACGGCTTATGGCGAAATCGAAATCTGGCGTGATAACAAGCTGCTCAAACGATTCCAATCGGAACCGGGCAAAACACAGATGTTGATGGAATATCCTGTGACGGAAAATCTGCGCGGCGGCTTTACCGTGCGTTATTCAATGATCCGTGAGAACACGTTCTATCAGGAAAGTCGCATGATCAATGTGCCGTGGAGCAACAAAGCATTCACGTTAAACTGGACACACATAAACTCAAAGATCGAACCGGGTATCAAAGAGCAGTGGACTCTCAGTGTCAAGAATCCTGATGGGACACCTGCAAATGCGGAACTGGTCGCCTCCATGTTCGATGCTTCACTGGATGCGTTTTTGATGCACAATTGGAATATGGGTTTTGGCCTACGCGGCGAATCCACCTATTTTTATAACCTTCAATTTTCCAATATTGCAGCCACCATGCAACCCCGCACGCATTTTCAGCATCAGGGGGGATTTGTTGCACAATATCGCCATTGGTCGTATACGTTACTTCAAAATCACCGTTTTAGGAGTTATGCCTTTGCTGGAACGCCAAGGGATAGTCGTAGACGTGCGATGCCCATGATGGCGATGGAGACTGAATCGAGTATAATGATGGATGCTGCGCCTGCTCCAGCAGCGGCAATGGCAATGCCTGCTTTGGCTAAAACAGAAAGAAAATCCATAGACAAGGGGGATGCCGATGGAGTTAATAAGAGGCAAGGAATGAGTGCAGGAGAAGGGGGTGTGAAAAAATCTGATGACGCCCCCATGGTCAGAAAGAATCTAAATGAAACCGCCTTCTTCTTGCCACTGCTCAAAACTGAAGCCGACGGTACAATCTCTTTATCCTTCTCGGCACCAGAAGCATTGACCGGGTGGCGCGTGATGGCGTTTGCGCACGATCACAAGTTGAACAGCGGCTATATTGAAGCCAAGGTCGTGACGCAAAAGAAACTGATGGTCGAGCCCTCCATGCCACGCTTCCTGCGCGAGGGCGACGAAATTGAATTGTCCGTCAAGGTCACCAATACCTCAGATGCTAAACAAAAAGGAAAAGTTTCTCTGAAGTTCAGCGAGAAATTGAAAGAGCTTGGCGAGCAGAAGTTTGCGCTTGATGCAGGTAAATCTGTCTCAGTGAAGTGGGTCGTGAAGGTTCCGGACTCAGCAGCCGGCATCACCAAGTATACGGTCCTCGCTAAGGCTGAGAATTACGGGGATGGCGAAGAAGGCTATCTGCCCATTCTCTCAAAGCGGGTACAGGTGATTGAATCACTGGCCTTCAGTGTGAAGCCTCGTCAGGAGAAGAAGCTAACGTTTAAGCGTTTGGCAAATATTTCAGATACAGCGGAGCATCTTGCTCTTACGCTGGAGGTGACCCCCAATGCGACCTGGTCCGCGATTATGGCGTTGCCGTATCTGATGGAATATCCGTATGAATGTGCTGAGCAAGTCTTCCATCGCTATTATGCGAATGCACTGGCGCGATATATTGTGAAAGAGAACCCAGTCATTGAGAATGTCTTTAAACAATGGAAGGCGGAAACATTGGATAGTCCATTGCAAAAGAATCAGGATCTCAAATCGCTCATGATTGAAGAGACACCGTGGTTTGCAACAGCGCTGAAGGAAAAAGAACAACGAAACAATATCGCCATTCTCTTCGACAAAGTGCGCTTAGAGAGCGAAATAAAATCGGCATTGAATAAGCTCCGTGAAAAACGGAACTTGGACGGCTGTTGGAGTTGGTTCCCAGGCGGACCGCGCAATGAGTATATTACGACTTTGATTTTGAGAGGTTTTGGAAGGCTGCGGGCCATAGGTGTCCCAGTTGACACGGAAATGGTCTTAAAGGCTCTTCCCGTTCTTGACAGTGAAATGAAGAAGAGTATCGATTACAGAATCAAGGAGAAGCATCTGTACTTTAGCTGCAGCGATGCCAGTTATCTTTATATGCGAAGTTTCTTCATCAAAGATTCTAAAGTTGACAAGGCAATCGTCGATACGCTGATCAAGTGGGCGAAGACAGATTATCTGTGGACAAAACTTTCACGCTATTCACGCGCACAGACCGCGATTGCACTTAACCGCTTTGGCGAAGGTGAGACAGCTCAACTGATCATGAAGTCGGTACGCGAAAACGCCGTTGAAGACGAAGAGATGGGCATGAGTTGGAGGATGGCACGCTCCTGGTGGTGGTATGACGCACCGTTGGAGACGCAGGCACTCACGATTGAGGCCTTCAAGGAAGTCACCCAGGAGCAAAATGCTGTGGATGCCTGTGCCTTGTGGCTGCTGCAGCAAAAGCGCACCTCTCGTTGGACAACCACGACCTCGACGGCAGATGCGATATATGCTCTGATACTCGGCAATAATACCGCACTAACACCGACTGCTGAAGTGGATGTTAAGCTTGGCGGCGTACTGATCAAGCCAGATATTGCTGAAGCCGGTAGCGGATACTTCTCGAAGCGTTATCAACCGACAGAAATCAAGCCTTCGATGGCGAAGATTGAAGTGAAGAATCCGAATAATGCCATTACCTTCGGGGCTCTGCATTGGCAGTATTTAGAGGACATCGACAAGATGACCAAGAGCGAAGACAAGATGCCCATCGTGATTGACCGTAAGCTGTTTGTGAAGGAATACACGACAAAGGGCCCAGTGCTTAAGCCGGCAAAGACGGTCAAGGTCGGTGACACGATTGTGACGCGCATCGAGTTGCATGTCGAGCGCGAGATGGAGTTTGTGCACATGAAGGACACCCGTGCGGCAAGTATTGAACCGGTTGATGTGCTATCCACATACCGGTGGCAAGATGGAACCGGATACTTCCAAAGCACGCGTGATACAGCAACGCACTTTTTCTTTGACCGGTTGAATCGCGGGACCTACATCTTTGAATATGAATGCCGCGTCTTCCAGAATGGCAAGTGTAAAGCGGGTATGACCGAGATTCAATGCATGTACGCACCTGAGTTCAATGCGCACTCCGCTGGCATGATACTGGAGTCGAAGTAGGAGGGTAAAAGAGTTCCCGTGTTCGTATAACTATTGAAACGCGTTGAGAAAGTTCTAAACGTATGAAAGGAAAACATAACATGAAAAAACTCATGATGCTGGTGGTGGGTGTGTGGGCTGGATTTTGTGGTATGGCCCAAGAGATTGGACCGCTCTCGTTAGAGGGCAAGATTGTGGGTGAATATCTCACCATGGAGATGATCTTTTCGGTAAAAGACCTAAAGGCAGATATACCGTTGGATGTTCTCAGCGGGGATTTAGCGCTATTAGAGGAGAAGTTGCCGAAGGGTGTCACCATCGAAGTTGAAGGAAACAGTTACAAGTTATGTTATAAAGGTGGATTTTGGCAGAAGAAACTAAGTGGTGACGTACGCTTACGCTTTGCCCCTAATCAGCGCGCTGAAGGAGAAAAGCAGAGTGTGAGCTTCAATGTGCCGGTCGTACCGACGCGAAAGATAGCTATGACCTGCGACCGTCCCGGGCTAGCCGTTGAACTGGTTAATGCACATGACATTCTGCGCGATAAGGACACGAAAGGAAATGACCGCGCATCAGGAATCCTCGGATTTTCCCCGGAAGTTAAGTTATCTTGGAAGACGGCTGTGCGCAAATTAGACTCTGAATTGATAGCCACATGCGATGCCTTATCATCGGTTACTGTTGTCCCAGGAACCATGCGCCTTAAAACAATTTTGACTTATCGTATCGCCCAAGGTGAATTGACGAGCATGGTTGTGGATGTTCCCAACATGAATGTGATTCAAGTAAAGGGGCTAGATTTGCGTGACTGGTCTGTCGATAAAACCAATCCTGCGAAACCACAGTTGCGTATCGCGCTCGGGAGACCGCAGCGCGAGACCTATCGTTTAGAGATTGAAAGTGAACGTTCCATCCCAGCTTTCCCGTGTGAGTTTACAGTTGATTCACTGAATCCCCAAGGAGTGATTCGTTCAGCGGGCATGTTACTGGTGGGCACAGATAGTGCTGTACGCATCCAGGTCGCCACCATGAATGGCTTGACTCAGACTGATCCTGTTGCTTTCCCGCTTCAGACATTTGGTGCAGTACCTAGGCGGAGCGTCTACACCTATCAATATGCGGCTGTTCCTTATTCAGTATCGTTGAAGGCAGATGACATTGTAACGTCCATGACAGCAGAGACGGGTGTTCTGTGTAAAATGGAAGAGGGAATTTTAACCGTTGAGGACAATGTGCAATTGGATGTGCGGGATGCTCCAGCACGCGAGGTCAGACTATTAACGGATGCTGATGCGTCGTGGACGGTATCTGCTGTTAGCGGTCCGTGTGTCGCGGAAAGCGATGTAGACGTGCGGGCTTCTGGTCGTGGACGGGAAATTGTCATCCCCTTCCGGCAGCCTGTTGAGGGGATGACGGTGATCACCATCCGTCTAGAAAAAACGCTTGGCGCAGGTAGTACGGGTTTTACAGTGCCGTCCTTGAACCTTCCGGATGCCCGTTCCCAGCGTGGATACGTCGTGGCTGCTGCGACGCGCGGAATCAGGCTCACAGCAAAAACTGCGGTAGGCATGACGGAAGTCCATACAGCCTCGACGCCCATACGTACGGAAGGCGTACAGGTCGCCTATCGCTTCCGGGAAGCAGGCTGGAAGCTTGACTTGAATATTGAACGCGCAAAGTCTTCGTTGCACGCAGAGCTCTTCCATTTGATCTCTTTGGGTGAAGGGGTCGTCTATGTTTCGACGGCAGTGACCTGCCATATCAGTGGGGCACCTGTTCAAAAACTGATGTTCCGTATACCTGAGCATATTACGCTTTTCGATGTGACGGGTGCGAATATTGATACGTGGACGCGGGAGAAGGATGTCTGTACAGTTAAGTTGATGAACCGTGTCATCGGGGATTATACGCTGCTCATTACGTATGACCGTCCCTTGAATTATAAGGGTGGCGACCTTCAGATCGGCGAGATTGAAATGATTGACACGGAGAGCGAGATGGGCTATCTCGCGATCGCAACGGCGGCAAGTTTGAAACTAGAAGAGACCAAAGAGATGCCACAGACCCTCATTCATATTGGCCGCGAAGAGATCCCGGCTGGTTATGCCGCCACGGTTACCGCACCCGTGATTGGCGCTTACAAATACGTACGGCGTCCACATGCGGCCACCTTGAAAGTGACACCGTATGCGACAGAAGGGCTCATTGGTCAAGTGGCCGATTACTTGACGCTGACTACTAAGATCGCACGTGACTGTGAAAGTGTAACAAAGGCGGTTTATTCGATTAAAAATGCTGTACGCCAATATCTCTCCCTTAAGCTTCCGGTGGGGTGCGTTTTGTGGTCCGTACGACAGATCAATGATAATGACGTCAGCAACCCCCAAGACCTCTCTGCTCAACAAGCGGAGGGCGTCTTGCTCGTTCCCGTAGAGCGTCCACGCGATCCCAATCATGCCGTAACGATTGAAATTATATATGCGAACGTGGGCATCAAGGGAACACGCACCACCACATTAACGGCTCCCGTATTAACGGATGCCCCAGTGACCTTTGCAAGTTGGGAAATTCAGGCAGACACGAAAGTTAGCATCAGTCGTGCTGATGGCAACATGACACCCGAAGTTTCTACCGTCCAATCAAAATGGCCTGTGCATAATCCATGGGCGGCGCGTACGCAACGTTTTTATCGCACGGCAAACCTGGCACATGAAACACCGCTGCAGGTAACGGTCACTATCGTCCCTGCATGGTTGGGCGGAGGATCGCTCTGGGTGCTGAGTGGCGGAATGATTGCGGGGTTGATTTCATTGTTCATTTTTGCAGTGAGACGCAAAATAATGTGGCTTGCTCTCGCGTTGACCTGCTTGGGCATGGCCATTGCACAGACGAAATGGGGGCTCCCTGTTGCAACGGTTCTGTTTGTTGTTTTCGTCCCCGTCTTTCTGATGAGCGGTTGTGTGCGCCTGATCATTCGCTGGGTGCGTTGCGCAAAAATGCGTAAACAAGCGACCAATAATACGCAACCGTTCCCGTGTGAGGCCTTTGAAATGCCATTACCCTTAGAAGAAGAGAAAACGGCGGAAATCCGGATCCCTAAAGTACAAGAAAGAGTGAATACTGGAAACGAGACAAAAAAAGGATTTGTTCGCATTGGGCTTATGATGTTCATTGCACTTGTTGCGATTGCGGGGTTGACACTGACAGCCGAAGAGAAAAAAGTTGCGGCATCAGCGGTGATAGCAGCGGCAGTTCCAAAGACAGAAGCCTTGTTTGCAAACGGTGTTGACGGCATTAATGTGTTGCTAGAGAAAACATCGGTCGTGGTTGCGCCGCGCACATTGACAGGTGAATATGTATCCACTGTTAAACGTGTCATCGCGTTCACTGCTAAATCAACGGGGGATTATCGTTTGTTGCTGGCTAATGATGTCAATCAACTAGCTCTTTTAACGTTCAAGGATCATGCGCAGGCAAAAATTACGGTCGATGAACAAGGTGTCGTGCTGACGATCAAAAAATCTGGAAAATACTCGTTTGAAATGGAGACCTGTGAAACCATTCATGAGAATGAAAATGGCTCAACATTCTTCTCGTGGGGAAGCTACGGGAGTGTAAAGAGTTCGGTTGAAGTTATTCTCCCATCCGCAGAATTAGCGGTTACTGGCAAAGCAATTATGCACTGTTTAAGTGTCCCGGCGAACAACAAGACAACGGTGACCGGCTTATTGACAACGGGCACGCGCCGGTTCGGCGTCACATTCAGTCCGCGTGTGCGTGATTCGCGTAAGGAGGCAACGGTCATTTATTGCGATGTGTCGACACTTGCCTTCTTACGTTCAGGCGTTATCGATATTTCTGCTAGCGCAAACTACACTGTGGCACAGGGTGAAGCGCGTGAATTACATCTTAAGATTCCTGTTGGAATGGGTGTGACCTCTGTTTCCGCAGCCGGTATCGCAACCTGGAGTCTTGATTCGGCTACCCGCATGCTCGTCATCATCTTTGAAAAACCACAGACCGGAATCTTCACCGTTGCACTTGGTTTGCAGAGCGCGAGCGGAGGCTTGCCTTATGCAGTTACGCTGGGTGCCCCCTCTGCTGAATGTGTTCAACGACAACGTGGTTTCTTGGCATTGGCTGCTGCTGAAGCCGTCTTGATGAAGATCGAGAAAGATCAAGGAGTGAACGCGATTAACGTGGCAGACTATCCCATAGCCTCCGTCCAACTGCAACCAAACAAAGAAGAGCCCATTCGCCGGGCGTATCGCTATGATGATGCAACAAAAGTCGCAGTTACTTTCCGTGCGGAAGCAGTACAATCTGAAATCCGCGTACAGGAAACAGGTGCCTTCAGTATCGCCGACGAACGATCCGTACTGAGTACACGTCTGGATGTCACGATTGCCAAGTCTGGACTTTTCTCGCTTAAACTGGATCCGCCCACAGGATACGAAATTGAAACGCTGACAGGCAGTGGTGTTAGTCACTGGGACGATACCCGCAAGACAGGCGGCGGAGTCGAGGTCTTCTTTAAAACACGTTTGCTGGGCGCATCCTCTATCAACATGGTGTTGGCACGTCAACAAAAGGGTATTGAAGATAAAATTATTGTTCCTCGTGTTTCGATTATAAATGCATTACGTCACACAGGGCGTTTGGCGGTAACTGCTGAGCGAGGTGTTAGGCTGGTTCCTGACGCACAGCAAGGTGTCACGCTGGTCCGAGATGAGACGTTGCGGAGCCAGACGGGCGCGGTGGTTTTTGATATTCTCCGCCCAGGTTGGCAGATGGAACTTAAGACGCAGGTTTTATTGCCGATACTAAAGCCAGAACTCCTTCATCGTGTTGATTTGGTTGAAGGCATGTTGCAACATCGCATTTATGCCCGCTACAAAATTGAAAATGCGGGTGTGAAGTTCTTCCGCGTGTTAGTGCCTATCACGGATGCAACACTCACGGTTTCTGGACGCAATATCGCCCGTGTCTATCCAGAAGGTGCAACTGGGAAGGTTGAGACTGCGGACGCACAACGGGTAACCTCTGGAAAAGTATGGGTGATTGAACTGCATGGCAAAGTCGAAGACACGTACGCGTTCACAGCACTTTATCAGGAGCCCTATGATCCGGCTGCAGGCGGGGTGAAGGTTCGTCCATTTGGCACCCCTTGCAGTGCGCGTCAGACCGCATGGTTGGCGATTACAGGCGGTGGTCGTGTGCAGGTTGAACCTCGCGGCGAGGTGGTAGGGTTACGCGTCGAAGATGCGCGCAGTCTTCCTGAATACTTTGGGGCAGGGGATCTGTCCGGCGCAATCCGTTGTTATCGCGTATTACAGTCTGACTACTCACTGGACTTATCCGTCATCCGCCATGAAACAGCAAAAGTGCTGCCTGCCGGAGTCGAAAGCGCACGCTTCACAACCGTGCTTTCCGCCAGCGGTAAGATGCTGACGCAGGTCTCTGTGCAGTTGCGCACGGGCCGTCTGCGGTTCCTCAAAATCGGAATGCCAACAACCAGCGAACTGTGGGCTGCACAAGTCAATGGCACGGAAGTCGCGATTGCACGTGACAGTGATAATAACTTGAATATTCCACTTGAATTACTGGCCTCAGAAAAAAAGACATCCATTGACCTCGTATATGCGGATAGTCTCAAGGGAACTGTACATGGTACGATGACTATTCCTGCAATACGCTTTCCGGAATTACCCTTGCAGAATATCCAATGGACAATTTTTGTGCCCCCGGGATTGAAGTATCGACTGGCCAATCAGGACTTTGATGAGCTGGACGGGAAGGATAGCCTGGAGGGAGGTGGATTCGTAAAGAGCTTTGGACGTTCTGAATATCTGGCAAGCAATGCACTGCAAGGATCTAGAAATCTTAAAGAGGCGAAAGGCAAGTTGGGATCGATTGGTGCCTTATTGGAAAAGGGCGACCGTATTCAGGCGCAGAAAGCCTTGCAACAAGCAGTCAATCTGTCGCAGGCTGAGCAAACCTTGAACGAAGATGCTCGCGTGCAATTTCGTAATGTGGTCCGGGAGCAAGTAAAGATCGGACTGGTCAATCGCCGTGAAGCGCTTCGTATTGACAACAATATCTATGATGAACGCGCGCCGCAAACCCAAGCAGGCTATAACGAGGGCAACTTTAGTCGCGCATTTGCTACTCAAGTGGATGAGCAACTTTCGGTTCAAGACCGTGACTCCTTGGATCGTGTTGCGACAAAGATTGTCGAACAGCAAGCAGCAGCAGCAGGGCAGGGGGCAGCCATCAATATCGCCATGCCCGAGCATGGTCGTCTGCTGCGCTTTGCACGCGCCTTGCAGAACGAATGTGGTGGCAAGATTGAACTCTCGCTCAAGATCTCATCGGATTACTCCACGGCAACATGCTTGACCTGGTGGCCGGTCATTCCCCTCTTCCTCGGTCTCTGGTTGTTGCTTCGTATCGCCTTAGGTCCACAGCGGAAGGCATAGAGGAGCGGCTAGTAGGCAGTCAGCATGTCCTTGACTTGCTTGGTGCCCCAGATGCTGACTTCATCGATAACGCAGTTCTGGGGAACATCAATGCAGTGCACGAGTGTTCGCGCAAAGTCTTCTGCTGTGGGATAGCCTTCCATCCAACTGTCGTCAATTTTTGCATTGGTACAAAAATTCGTACGCGCCGCACCGGGAATAAAGCAGGTTGCCTTGCCACCCCATGTTTCCATTTCCTTATGCAGGCAACGGGTGTATCCGACCATACCTGCCTTCGCCGCCGTATAAATAGCCCATGATGGCCAAGCAAAATGCGCACATCCGCTTGAGACATTAATAATGTGCCCAGACCCAGACTTGCGCATTTCAGGGATGACGGCGCGAGCCCCCTTCATAATGGAGGTCAAGTTTGTATCTAAGATGGTCTGGTATTCGTCATCGGTCATGACATCCACATTCGCGATCTTAACCCCGCATCCATGATTACAAACCAGGACATCGATCCTGCCAAAGGCTTTAACAGTTTGTTTGACGACTTTTGTCCAGTCCTTGGTGACGGTTGCATCTGCAGCAATGGCAAGCCACGTTTTTGGATTCAATTTTTTTCCAACCGCCTGCAAGGTCTTAAGCTTACGTCCAGTCAGAACAAGTCTTGCTCCCATTTCGTTCAGCATGTAGGCTGCAGCCTCGCCAAAACCTGACGATGCGCCAGTAATGATAATCACTTTTCCTTCAATGTAATGTTTCACGTGTGCCTCCTTATTACGCTGTTTATAAATAAATTGCTTTCATTTTACCGCTGACTGAATAAAAAGGCAATAGACAAAGGGGAAGTTTTTTGGCATACTTCATCATTCAAATGGAACTTATAATAAGCGCCAACAAATAAAAGAACTAGGGTAACATAAGAAAGGTAGAATTACATGTCTGTTAAAACAATGATCTTCATCGATGGGAGCTGGCTTTATCATAGTCGGCAGGCGCTCTTCGAATCCTTAGGAGAAGAGAGCGGTTTTGAAATCGATTATAAGCGTATCCCGGATATTATCGCGCATCAGATTGCGAACGTCTTGGATTCTGAAGTGGATGTCGTTAGAACAAACTATTTTGGAACGATACCTGTTAATAAGCAGGGCTATAATCCGTTGAAGCAAAAAGCGTTCTATGAATTTCTCTCCATGCAGTGCGCGTATGACACGGAAATATTGGAAATTGATTTTCGCCGTGAACCTGAAGCGCATCCGGATGATAAATGGGTGAATGTGTCGTTGGCAGCAGCCATGGTTCATTTTGCCTCAATGCCAGGTGCGTATGATATGGCTGTTTTGGTTGCTGGCGAAGCGGACTACATTCCGCTCTTACGCCGTGTCCGAGCCATGGGTAAACGTGTGCAGATTGTCTCCATGAATAATATTGACGGGAAGAATCTCTGTAGTGCATCGTTGCTGACCACACCCGGGATTCAGGATATGCCCCCCATTTTCTTGGATGAACATTCGCAAGAAATTCGCTTGGTTCGTGAAGAGCAAAGCCGTCCCTGCAAAAACTGCGGACGCGCAGAAGTGACTACATGGGCAGGACCTGAGTTCTTTTGCTCCAACTGCCGGACTGAACATCGTAAACAGGTTCGCACCTGTGACACATGTGGCAAAGAAGAAGAAACGACATGGGATAAGCCGTTCTTCTATTGTACGGATTGCCGGAGCAAACATCGGGGCGCACCTGAAAAAGCAGAGTAATGTGTATTGGGGCGGACTTCGTAGTCCGCCCTTAACTTTATCGACAACATGAGCATGAAAGCCATTCGATTTCTGCCATCACAAGCCTCTGTTCAAATTGAAGAAGGGGCAACAATCTGGGATGCGGCACGACAGGCCGGACTACTTCTTGAGACGCCGTGTAACGGTGCAGGAACGTGTGGAAAATGTCGCGTACGTGTCGTGTCGGGCGAGACAGAGGCGCGACCTTCTGAACATCGGCTGTCCCGTGTTGAACTTGAAAACGGATGGCGATTGGCATGTGAGACGGTTGTTACCGATTCGCTGGAAGTTGAAATTTTTCCACAGTCACAAACAAAGGCATCGCATGTCATATTGACGGATGGCGATTCTTTTGAAGTTGAACGTGACGAATACGCATCGGGTATATATGGCGTGGCGTTCGACCTGGGAACAACAACAGTGGCTGGCTCTTTGTATGATTTAAGTACGGGGCAAGAATGTGCCGTACGAGCCACCCTGAATCGACAGACAGTGTATGGGGATGACGTGATCAGTCGTATTGGTGCTGTTAGAGCACAGTTCAACAACCTTGTTCAGTTGCAACGACTCGCTGTCGAGACGTTCAATGAAGTGATTGAGGCCTTATGTGCAGCGACAGGGCGATCGCCCACGGATATCCGTCGTGTAACCGTTGCTGGGAATACGACGATGCAACAACTCTTGCTTGCGATTGATCCATCCCCGCTGGGAGAAAAACCCTTTACCCCTGCATTTTTTGATGCGCAGATTGTTGTAGCCAATACGCTCGGCCTTAATACACATCCGGATGCACCGGTCATTGTTTTTCCGCAGATTGGCGGGTTTGTTGGAGGGGATACCGTTGCAGGATTGTTGGCGGCAAATGCAGATACCTTTGATAAACCAACGCTTCTCGTAGATATCGGGACAAACGGTGAAATAGCCTTATTCAACAAAGGTGCGATTCTTACCGCGTCAACGGCGGCAGGACCTGCGTTTGAGGGGGCGCGTATTCGTCAAGGCATGAGGGCCGTGACGGGTGCGATCGATCAAGTCTGGATTGCGCAAGATGACTTATCTTGTCATGTCATTGGTGGACATTCACCCAAGGGGCTTTGTGGATCCGCGTTGATCGATGTGATCGCGTTATTACTCCAAGTTGGACTTCTGAACGAAACGGGACTGCTTGAGGTCGTGGAAGCAAATGTTACCCCTCTCTCGGATCAACTGAAATCCCGACTTATTGAAACCGAACAGGGCACCTGTTTTGTTTTGGCGTTTAAGCCGGATGGATCGCCGTTAGTCGTGTTGACACAACAAGATGTTCGCGAACTTCAACTGGCCTCAGGTGCACTTCGTTCGGGGATCGATACGTTGTTAAAGAAAGCAGGATTAACAACAATGGATTTGGATGCTATTCTGCTGGCAGGCGGTTTTGGCAACTACATTCGATGTGCCCATGCAATCGCGATTGGCTTGTTGCCGTTGATCCCAATTGAACGTATTCGTTTTGTTGGTAACGCCTCTTTGACGGGTGCCAAACGAGTCTTGCTTTCAAAGACAGAGCAGGTTCGTGCACAAGGTATTCAGAAACGTGCTGAACATGTGGAACTCGCTTCAGAGCCTGGCTTCACCAATGCCTTCATGGATGCAATGATGCTTGGTGCGCGCTCATAGTCTGCTCATAAGAGCCTTTTTTTCTCCACGAAACACACTAAAGACACGAAAACTTTTCCCTTTGATATTGAATATTCATTATTATCGGCTCAGGGGCAGTTGCTGGAGGATCTTGATGATACCGACGATTTTCTCTTCAGCATTCCGTCCTTTCAGAAGTGGGATGTGATTGTTGAATGTTATTGGATTGCGTGATATGGAAGGATAAATATATACTTTCCCTTCATGTGTTTCAATGCGTCCAATGTGTCGTTCCGCTGCGTGTATCCGCAACTCAGTAATGCGCAATAAGCGCAGAATTGGTTTTGTGGGTTTGCCATAGCGGTCGGTCAATTCGATCTTTAATGCTTCTACTTCCTGTGGCAAGACAGCCTCGGCTAGGCGGCGATGGATAATCATACGATGCCCCTCATCCTCAACATAGTGATAGGGAATGCAGGCAGAGCGTTCCACATCAATCGTGCCCGGCGAGTAATCAAGGAAGTCGAGAGCAAGGTCAACGTCAACCAGCAGGGGGGGCAGTTCACCCTTCATGCGTGCAATGGTGCGTCTCAGCAATTGACAATATAAACCAAAGCCAATGGCTGCAATATGTCCACTCTGCGTTGCGCCTAACAAGTTGCCCGCGCCACGTATTTCAAGGTCCCGCAACGCCAGATTAAAGCCCGCACCGAGTCCGCTGTGCTTCTGCAGTGCAGCAATCCGTTGACGTGCATCTTCATCAATGTGGCCATATTCAGGTAAAAGCAACCATGCAAATCCCTTTTGTGAGGAACGTCCGACACGTCCGCGAAGCTGGTACAAATCCGCAATACCGAAACGGTCTGCTCGATGCACAAGAATTGTGTTGGCACGTGGAATGTCGAGTCCGCTTTCAACCAGGGTCGTGCAGAGCAGGACATCAATCTCCCCCGCTTCGAATTCATGCATGACTTCAGCAAGTTCACCCGCGGGCATCTGGCCATGTGCAATGGCAATGCGCGCTTCTGGAACAAGGGTCGTCAGTCGCCTCATCATTAATCCAATGCTCATGACGCGGTTATACAAAAAGTAAACTTGACCATCACGATGGAGCTCTTGTTTGATAGCTGTCTGGATCACGGTATCTGTATCACGTGCGACCTTGGTTTCGACAGCGAGTCGTTCGCGAGGAGGAGTCTGAAGGAGACTCAAATCGCGTGCGCCCGTCATGCTCATATAAAGGGTACGTGGAATCGGCGTAGCTGAGAGCGTCAGCACATCAACGATCTGTCGGATCTGTTTCAGCCGTTCTTTATGCGCTACACCAAAGCGTTGCTCTTCATCAATGACGAGCAACCCTAAGTTTTTGAATGATACACCATTGCCTAATAGTGAATGCGTGCCGATTAAAATATCCACCTTTCCTTCTGCTGCCTCTGCTAAGATCTTCAAGCGGCGCGAATAGGATTGGAAGCGGCTCACGGCTTCAATGCGAACAGGATATGCGCTCATACGGTCGCTGAAGGTCTCAAAGTGTTGTTCGGCTAACACAGTCGTTGGAACAAGGACTGCAACCTGACGACCATTCATGACCGCGATAAACGCAGCGCGCATGGCGATTTCGGTTTTACCATATCCAGCATCGCCGCAGATGAGTCTATCCATGGGCCGCGAAGCCGCCATATCTTTTTTGATTTCTGCAATAACTTTGATTTGATCAACGGTTTCCTGATAGGGGAAGGCCGCTTCAAATTCATGCAGCCAAGGCGGCTCGACATCAAATGATAATCCTTCAGATACACTGCGACGTGCTTGTGTCTCAAGCAGAGATGCGGCTAAATCCTCAACCGCCTTCTCCGCATCTATTTTGTCATTGCGCCAACGTCTTCCCCCAATACGATGCAGCTTGGCCTTGTGTCCGGAGACACCCACGTATCGGCTCAGCAAGTGCGCATGAGAAACTGGAACATAGAGTTTGGTTCCGTCGGCATATTCCAAGGTAAAAACTTCTGAGCGTTGTCCGTTGAGTTCAATTTCTGTTGAGCCGAGAAAGCGACCAATGCCATGGTCTACATGAACGACAAGATCGCCCGGTTCGAGGTCTGAGGCATGTTCAACTCTCCCTCCACGCGAGAGTGCCGTTGCTGCCACGCGTCGAAGGGATTGCTTATGGACGGTATAAAGATCACTTTGCCCGACAACAACAAGTCCGGCCATCGCAAATCCACCAGAAATGGCAGTTTTGTGAATTTGAATACGGGTTGAGGGGCCTAATTCACGCGCCAGAAGCTCACAGGTGCCAGCCGTGTCAGCGCATATAATAACCTTGTCATCGCGTTCAGCGCGTGCTTCAAGATCATCCATGAGCCGCTTGCGAGCGTTTGCAAGTAACTCAGGATGATGCGCATCTTCCGCACCCAATTCCGAGAGACCGGGTATCCCAGCAATATCAAGTGGAAGCGAAGGAATTTGTGCAGGTGGCGGATCACCGCTAAAAATCTGCAAGCAGGGTTCATGCAGATTGATTTGTTCTTCGAGCTGAGCCCATGACGGGATGGGGTCTCCCGTTTCGGAAGGCAACCCGAGATAATTCTGAATGTGATCGTGTTCGAACCAGGCAATAGAAACTTGTTTCGGAAGTAAATCAATCAGATGAACGACAGGGAGTCGATCTGCGGAGCATGGCGGAATCCACAGGGAGTGCCCTTCTTCAACCGAGCATTGCGTTGAAGGGTCAAAGATACGAAGCGATTCAATCTCGTGTCCAAAAAATTCCGCGCGCCACGGCAACGCCGCAGCAGGAGGCCAAATATCCAGGATGCCTCCACGCACGGCAAGCTGTCCTGGTGAGTCAACGTCAATCACGCGTGCATAACCTGTTAGCACAAGACGGGTGATCAGATCGTCAAAGGGAAAAGACGCACCCGCGTGTAAAGTAATGGAGGCTTTTTGAAGCGCCTCTGGATCTGGAATCGGCTGGAGTAACGCCTGTATCGAACTGACAATGACAAGAGGAGCTTTTATTGCTGAGGTAGCAAGGTCTGTGTCGATACGCATGGCGCGCAAAACGTGCAAACGCAGACCAATCGCTTCTGTATCCGCTTCGCTTTGAAGTGGAAAGGAAAGGGGAGTTATCCCACTGTCGCGTCCTAACGCACAGAGGTCGGCATAGACGCGCTCCAAGGCGGTTGCGCCTGGCGTAATCGCAAGTGCTATGCGCACAGGTGAGCGTTGCGCTAAGGCAACAGAGGTCAATGCTGCAGAAGCCCCAGGGAGGGACGGCGTGGCGAGACGAGCTGCATGACGCGGCAATGCTGTTTTAAAGAGACTTGAAAAAAGGCTGGTTAACGAAGCATGCATTATTTTTTGCTGAGCCATTCAATGGCTTTGATCAGCAATGGGGTGTCCATGGCATGGACTTCACGTTTGGAACCGAGGGGACAGGGCAGCGTGACGCACAGTTTGCCACCTAAGTGCTCACGGAATTGTTCAAGCCCTTCTAAAATGTCAAATCGTCCATTGGTTGCGCGTTGCAAGAGCGGCGAGAAGATCGGAAGCCCGCAACAAGAAAATGCATCTATGATTGCACGATGTTCGGCTACGGAAATCATACCCTTGAGCATAGCATACGTGCTGTCGAGCGCGATGCCGATGGATACAGCATGGCCGTGGGGCATAGAAAAATTGGAATCCAGTTCTAGCCGATGCGCCGCCCAGTGACCAAAGTCAAGCGGACGCGAACTGCCGAATTCAAAGGGGTCTCCGCTAGTGGCTATATGCTTTAAATGCAATGTCGCAGTTTTTCGGATGAGCGCTTCCATCGCGGCTTGATTGCGTCTTTTGAGTTTTAAAACATCTTTACAGAGCGCTTTAAAAAACGCTTTATCCGCAATAATGGCAACCTTGAATGCTTCCGATATACCACCAACCCAGTCCATGGTGGATAATGTTTTGAGAAACGTAAAGTCATTGATCACCGCATAAGGAGGCGAGAATGTACCGATAAAGTTTTTTGCACCGCCATCATTCATGCCGTTTTTGACTCCTACACCCGCATCATTCTGTGCCAAGACAGTTGTGGGAATGCGTATAAAGCGTATTCCACGATGAATCAATGAAGCAGCAAAACCCACCATATCCAAGACACAACCACCACCGATTGCGATGATATAGCTGTGGCGGTCAAGATGTCCAAGGCCAGCATGCGTCATGATTTCACGAACCGGGCTCCACCCATTTTTTGCATGTTCCCCGCCTGACACAATCAGCGGTTTTTCAATGAGGGTGATCAGCGTCTTGTGAAAGGCAAAATAACGTTCAATCTGTTCAAGGAGTATGGGTGTCGCAGTAATGACTCCATTATCGATCACCAGCAGAACACGCGCGGGAGCCAATCCTTTGCGAGGAGCAAGTGTTTTTACGAGCGTCCGATTTCCGATGGAAAACACCCGATGGGTGAAGTGTACAGAATATTTAAAAGGGACAGAAAACTGTTGATGGATAACTTGAGTACTCATAATGCTGATTTAAACGTTTCACTCATAGCAAAGGTTCAATTTGCTGATTATATGTGCTGTGAGAGGTCGAAGTCAAAGGTTAAAAAAGTAAATATCAAAATAGAATTGCCGTTTGAAGTCATTGTGTTACTATGATCGTTTTTGAAGGTTACCGGTTATTAATATGAAAAAGAACTTTTTATTTGTGCTGGCATTTGTGCTCGGGAGTGAATCATTTGCCCAAGAGCAGGATGTTTTGTTGCAAGGGGACGATTATCGCGAACGGAGCGGCGCCTTGATACGCTATGTCTCGACTGTGGTTCCGAAGGGGAGGGAGGAAACAGTTCCGAAGCATTCAGCGCCTGCGTATGTTGCACGATTGCTGTTGAATACAGATACAAAATATGCGCTTGAGAAACTGGATGCGTCAGCGAGTGCAGTCTTAGCGCAGGTCAAGAAGGACATCAATAAGCAGGATCCCTTTGATAAAGTTGCCTTGGTGAACGCCTACTTCTTGTGCAAAGAGAAGATACCGCCCGCGGCCGTTCAAAAAATTAAGCAGGTTGTGGCGACGTGGGGTCATCGTGAACTGAAAGGCTACGCAAAGGGGGCGTGGAATTATTTTCTCATGATGGATGGCGCAGGCTTTCTGGCTGCCGAAGAATGGCCGGATTTGGTCGACAGGGACGGACTCGATGCGAAGGCCATTCAAGGGGCCACAAAGAGCCGGTTGATGAAACGCTTTAAAGAAATCGCAATTCAGAATCATGGCGAATACGGGGCAAGTATCTATTTGGCGGTCAATCTCTCGGCTGTTCGCATGATCGTTGAGTTTGCCAAGGATGCAGAGATTCGCAAGGCGGCCACGTTTGCTTTGGATGCCATGCTAGTGGACATAGCGTGTACGTGGAATCAGGGCTATAACGTCGGCTCAGCCTCGCGAGCCAAGTATTGGTCCTCGACGGACACCTCTCCCGACAGTATGTCGTCAACAGCCGCTGCAGCATGGCTTTACTTTGGTGCTGGCAGGCCTATTGCTGCAAAAGGGTCGGGGTGGATTCATTCATTTTGGATGGCGGAGCCCGGACACTATCAACTGCCGGACATTGTTGTAAATATCGCGCAGGACCGGCAAAAGCCCTTCAAGCATGTTTCGA
>SESF01014554.1_pt1 | contig 32868 bp, 30 predicted proteins | sample 3171521 | NCBI WGS metagenome assembly SESF01 (sample SAMN10866945, study PRJNA518727) | freshwater metagenome | biome: subpolar coniferous forest; feature: holomictic lake; material: water; isolation source: holomictic Lake 227, 6 m and 8 m depth | place: Canada: near Kenora, Ontario | collected...
GCACATCAGTTAATTCCTTCTCAGTTAGAGCTGACCCAATGAAAATAAGTTGATTGGAATCTACTAAATACTCAAACTGCCCCTTTAGATTTTGATGCGTTGCAATATCGATCGTTTCAAGAAAATATATTTTACTTTTATTTGACTTAATATTTTCAAAACTAAGTTCGCTACTTATGGAATTTTTAATATGAAAGACTGTTTCGAATCTTTGATTTTTATGTATATTATTTTGTTTCCCGATCGACTTGCCATGACGTACAATCTCCATTTGTTCATTGATAAGAATGAAAAAAGGAAATAATCTATCCCATTGGTCAATATCGAATGTTAGCTTTTGCAAACTCAATTTTTGAACTATTTACTTTTGTTTAAGGTCTCCATTTTGAATCATTCTATAAATGGTTGACTTACCAACATCTAATTTTTTTGCAACAATTAAAACATCATTATCATACTTCTCCATAAAATGTTGAATAATCATCAACTCATAATCTCGCAAAGTTTTCTCTTGCATCAACAAACTAGCAGTACTTTCTGACACCTCTAAATTAATATCTTTTGCTTCAATCTGCTCTCCGTCTGACATGACAATCGCCAATTCAACTACCGATTTTAATTCACGAACATTCCCAGGAAAGTGGTAAGAACGAAGGCACTGTAGGGATTCTGGGGAAAAAGATTTAATAGGAAGCATATTGTCAGTACAGAAACTATTGATAAAATATTTTGCAAGAATCAAAATGTCGTTATCTCTTTCTCTTAATGGGGGCAATTCAATAGGAAGTCCTAATAATCGATAATACAGATCGTCGCGGAATCGTTTAGCTTTCACTTCTTCCAGTAAATTTTTATGCGTAGCAACAATAATTCTTATATCAATAGGAATCACCGCATTTCCTCCTATTCTTGTAATCTCTCTTTCTTGCAAAACCCTTAACAATTTAGTCTGCAACAAAGGGTCCATCTCGCCAATTTCATCTAAAAAAATGGTTCCTTTATTTGCTTCCTCAAACTTGCCGATTCTTTTATCAGAAGCTCCTGTAAATGCCCCTTTTTCGTGACCAAATAATTCACTTTCCAAGAGATCTTTTGGAATTGCGGCAACATTTATAGCGATAAATGGAAATTTTTGGCGGACTGAATTATAATGAATCGCTTTTGCCACCATCTCTTTTCCGGTACCTGTTTCACCTTTCAATGACACAGTGATATTTGTTTGCGTAGCTTTTTCAATTAGAGAAAAAACCCGCTTGATGGCATCACTCTGACCAATTATGATTTTAGAAAAATCGTATTTCTTTTTTAGTTCACTTTTCAGATCTTCAACTTCTTTTCTCAGGTTTTTGATCTCCTGTAAATGCAATAAAACTTTCCATAAACGATTGAGGGTATCTTCATCCTTTACGATATAATCAAACGCACCGGTCTTTAATAAATTAACCGCTGTAGCAATATCTTCTTGGCCTGAAATAATAATCACTTCTGTTTGAGGGCTTATCTGCTGTATTTTTTTCAAAACCTGACTCCCATCCATATCCGTCAAAGAGTAGTCTAAGGTTACAATATCTGGCACATCGATCATAGCTTTGAAAAACGCTTGTTCGTTTTCAAATTTGCTAACCTGATAATTGGGATTTAAAGAAAGATGATGCTCAAGCATCGCCCCATACCATCGATCATCCTCTAGAATGTAAATTTTAAAAATTCGGTTAGCCTTCATGACACTATTTTAATATCCGAATGAACCCTTCAATTTACAAGCATGATAACATGCTATAACCTAAAAAATGTATCATTTTCGGAAAAGAAATGATCTTTTTATAAATATAAGACATTTTCCATATTTGGGAAAATAATTAAAATTGAATGAAATATTCCCGTTTTGGAAATAACGAATCTATCCACATCTTCAAAACATTCCCCTTTTAGCCCATTTGAATAACTATCTTTATCGTTATTAAAAATGGAAAGGATATGCTTAAAGTAGGCGTTTTTGGAGTTGGTCATTTAGGAAAATTCCACCTCAATAACTGGAAAGAAATAGAAGGGGTTAAATTGGTGGGATTTTTCGACCCCAACAATGACAATGCAAATTTAGTTATTGAGCAATATGGACTTAAGCGTTATATGGATGAGGAAAAGTTAATGGACGCCTGTGATATAATTGACGTTATTACCCCAACAGATCAGCATTTTGCCGTTTGTATGCAGGCTATCAGAAAAGGGAAACATGTATTTGTTGAAAAGCCTCTGGCGAATACTATTCAAGAAGGAAAAGATATTGTAAATATGGTCAGGGAGGCGAACGTTAAAATGCAGGTAGGCCACGTTGAAAGGTTCAACCCTGCTTTCTTGGCGTTGAAAGATATGAACCTCAACCCTATGTTCATAGAAGTTCATCGTTTAGCACAATTTAATCCAAGAGGTACAGAAGTTAGTGTGATCTTAGATTTAATGATCCACGATATCGACATCATTTTAAGCTTAGTAAAAAGCGATGTCAAACATATTTCAGCAAGTGGTGTGGCAGTAATGACCGATACGCCTGATATTGCTAACGTAAGAATTGAATTTAATAATGGATGTGTGGCCAATTTAACTAGTAGCCGTATCAGTATGAAGAAAATGCGCAAAATGCGCCTTTTTCAACCTAATTCTTATATAGGGATTGATTTTCTTGAAAAAAAGACAGAGATTATAAAACTGAAACAACCCGAGGATACCAATGTATTTTCTTTTGACATTGAAACCCAAAATGGGAAAAAGACAATCGCCATTGCCAACCCCTCAATTATTCCACAAAATGCAATTAAACTAGAATTGGAAGCTTTTGTAGCTGCCATTGAAAATAATACGCCAACCATAGTAAGTGAAATCGATGGATTCCTAGCACTGGAAGTAGCTCATCAGATACTTGAAAAAATTAATAGCACCAGTATACTAGTTTAACTGAATGCAAAAAAAACTCAGGAATAGCGCAATTTATGCCCTCAGCGATTATGTATTTTCATTAATCAGTTGGCTACTATTTCGGCGAATTTCTCTGCCTAATCAAATTGCATTTCTTTCATTTGATAATATTCAAACCAATGAATTAGTAAAAGATTATTTTTTGATTCCAATGCTATGGCTTTTATGGTATTTATTATTAGGTAGTTACCAGAAATCGCTTTATCAAAAATCGAGATTGAATGAATTAACAGATACCATTATCAACACATCTTTGTTTATTCTCATTATTTGGATGATTAATTTTCCAAATAATAATCTAGCAATACTTAGCCTTTATCTTCTTATTCAATTTTCTATAATTTTTATTGGAAGAGCATTGATACTAGAAAAAGTAAAAAGGGACATTATCAAACAACGTGTCTATTTTAACACCCTATTCATTGGCAATAATTCGAATGCAGTAAGTATTTATAAAGAATTAATCAAGAACTTTTCTTATCTAGGACTCAAACCAGTTGGTTATTTGACTTCAAAAGATGACTCTAAAAATGGCCTAAGTAAATATCTAAATTGTTTGGGAACAGTAGATGAAATAGATGAAGTAATCGACAAGAAAAAAATTGACCAGGTAATTCTCTCCGTTGATAAGAAACAATATCAAGAAGCAGAAAATATCATAAATGCTTTAATTGAAAAGGAAGTGCATATCAAAATTGCACCTAGTATGATTGATATAATTTCGGGATCAGTTAAAACTAATAATGTTTTTGGAGCCACATTGATTGACTTAGAAATCGAACTACTTCCTTATTGGCAAAAGAATATTAAAAGGCTTTTCGATATTGGATTCTCCATATTTAACTTGCTTTTTTTAAGTCCCCTTTTATTATTAGTTGCCATTATCACAAAGTACTCTTCTCCAGGCAATATCATCTATTCACAAGTAAGGGTTGGACTTAAAGGGAAACTGTTTGTTATTTACAAATTCAGAAGCATGTACGACCATGCTGAACAAGACGGACCCTCACTTTCTTCAGACTACGATTTACGAATCACAAAATGGGGCAAGTTTATGCGCAAATGGAGAATTGATGAATTGCCACAACTATGGAACATTTTAATTGGAAATATGAGTTTTGTTGGACCAAGGCCCGAGCGAAGAATTTACATCGATTATATCTTAAAAACAGCACCTTATTATCGGTACCTGTTAAAAGTAAAACCCGGACTTACCTCCTGGGGAATGATCCAATTTGGATACGCTTCTTCTGTTCAAGAAATGATCGAAAGAATGAAATACGACCTCATGTATATTGAGAACATATCATTATTACTCGACTTCAAAATAATGATGCACACAATTCGTATTGTTATATCTGGAAAAGGGAAATAGGTTATTAAAGAATTATATAGAGCCAGTATGGTAAAACAAACTCAGATATTGAATTCGGCAAAGATCAATCCTATAAAATGGAATAATTGTTTAGAAAACAGCTCGAACGAATTAATCTACGCCAACTACCACTTCCTAAATCAAATATGCGATAACTGGTCCGCCTTAATTATAGGCGATTATGAAACTATTCTACCTCTTCCATGGCGTAAAAAATTTGGAATCAAATATTTCTATGCACCGGCTTTTATTCAGCAGCTTGGTTTTTTTGGCAACCTCGTGAATTTACCAATTCAAGAAATCTGGAAAACCGTCAATGAATTTGCAAAATTTGGGGACCTATTTTTGAACTATGCAAACAGAGAAATACTTGAGAATATAACTTACATAGAAAAAACAAATTTCATAATTGATCTGAATAATAACTACCCTGAAATCTATGCAACCTATTCGAATGACCTGATCAAGAACTTACTCAAATCAAAAAAACACACACTAAAATATTCGAATGATTTATCGGTTGAGAAGTCTATTCAGGAATTTAAAAGTCATTACCAAGATCGATTCCCCAATTACAAAGACTCAGACTTTTCGCGAATTCAAGAAGCATGTTTAGCCTTTTCAAAATCAGGTAATTGCATAACAAGAACAGCCTATTCAGAATCGGATTTAGATATACGCTCAACTGCTTTACTCTTAAAAAGTAAGACAAGATTATATCTTATTATGAATGCCACGAATAATCAAGGAAGAATCATTGCAGCAAATCATTATCTACTAGATCAGATTATACAAGAGTTTTCAGAAGAACTGATATTATTTGATTTTGAAGGTTCTGAACGAAAGGGCATTCAAACGTTTTATGAAAGTTTTCACCCAAAAAACCAACCCTATTTTCATATTAGAATCAATAGATTGCCTTTCCTTATTAATCTATTTAGAAAGTTTAAATCTTCATTCTTTCAACTACTTCTACTCCAGTAGTTGGGTCTATCCCTTTTAATTCAACATACTCAATATTGGGAACCCAAAAAGAACCCCCATTAACCCGAATGAAAACCTGTTTTAAAATGGCCTGCTTTTTGTTAATGTCGGTAAAAATATAAAAATTATTATCTGCAGATTTTTTCAAAACCATCTGTTTCTTTTTGTAAGAAACAAAACGTATTTCATAATTATCCTTGCTTATTAATTTCGATTTTACACCATATGCAAAATTTCTTTGTATATAATTGAGCTCTTCTTTCTGCCCTTTATCTGCGTAACGAATCCAATAAACATGAACTGGCTCATCCTCTATCAATCCCCCTTTATTCATATTCAACTCATAAATCAGCGTATTAATATTGGGATCTCTTTGAATAAAAAAAAGTTCATTGATATTTCCAGATGGCGTGGGATACTTTGCGTCTCTTTGCGCAGATACATTTTGTATTCCCAATAGTAGAAAAAAAGCTATAATTTGATAAATGCGGGTCATTTTAATAATTGAAGGCTTATACTTTTATGCGTCTAATCTCCCGCATCTTTACAACTTTTACGAATTTAAGCACAAAGTTTTATTTCTTTGGCTTTATAACAGCAAAATACATTTCTGTCCTTATTTCATACCCGAGTCCCTGATATAATTGAATGGCACGTTCATTATCCTGCCGCACATGTAAAAAAGCGGTCTTCCCTGTAGCCAGAATTTGTTCGGTTAGATAATGCACTAAAGCCACCGCATATCCCTTTCCTAGATACGCTGGATGGGTGCATACCGCGCTAACTTCTGTATAGTCAGCCAGATGTAGGCGCTCTCCTGCCATCGCCACTAATTGATCATTTTCAAAAACGCCAAAATAATTGCCAAAATCAATTGTTCGTTGCACAAATGGACCCGGCTTTGTTAATGCAGTAAGATCTATCATTTGGGGTATATGCTCGTCGCTTAGCGGTTCCAATGGCAGGTCAGATGACTTAAATGTCTTTTGTTGGGTGCAAACCATTTGAAAAAGTGTCAAAGAGAATATAAGTTCCCATTGATCATTTAAAACAAATGGATTGGCAATTAAAGTAGACAGCGTTCTTCCTGCAGGTAGAATGTCAAATAGTTTTTGTAAAGAGGAGGAATCCCAATCTTTCAGCCCAACAAAGGGCGAAATTTCGGGAAAAAAGAACAGGCTTTCTTCGTCGCCTTGATTCTTATTTTTATCTACGCTTTGCAGCGCATGCCATATTGGATTATCTAGAGGATGCAAGTATTAAAGTTTAATGAACAAACTCAAAGATACTCATGTCGAGTTATAAGCATTAAAAAAGCTTCATCCTGTTCCGAAGAAAAGATGAAGCTTTTATTAAATTGAGTAATTGTTATGCTACACTAACACTGTGCTTTCTTGCAACTGATTAGCTAGTTCAATAACTTTCTCAATAAGAACTGGTATGGCTTTCTCGATAGCTTCTGTAAGTTCAATGCCCTGCTGTTGTATTGATTCAATACTTACCACAAACAAATAAATATCAGGCATTTTATCCATTAACTGCAAAGCATTAACCATGTCGCGCAACCCAATATCATGCGTACTCATGGCTCTTGGAAAGTCTTTGGCAAAACGGGGCTTGATGAGTCGGATAGTTCCTGGTTCATTATCATCTAGAGTGGCATCAATCAGAATAACTTTTTTGTGCACTTCAAAGAACTCTAATAAATGAAATCCACCAGTTCCTCCATCAACCACATCAATAGTATCTGCAATGGGTAATTTCTGTAAAGCAAGAGCTGTTTGCACTCCCACCCCTTCATCACCCATCAGGTAGTTACCAATTCCCAAAATCAATAGTTCAGACATTTTTATCATGCTTTACTTTTTGGCTCATTTGGAGTGTGGTGTTCTTCATTCTGAAATACGTCTTCTTCAATAAATTTCCAACCGCCACCCATGCTACTAATTTCACCACGTCCTTCCACATAATCGTGATAGAACACAAGGTATACATGGATTACTGCAAATAAAATAAAGAACCACATTGCCCAATGGTGAATAGATCTTGTTAGAATATCACCGCCTAGAATAGCAGGTACAAAAGCAAACATTTTTGGCAGCCACCATGTACCCATTGAAGCATACAATCCAAATCCTGTTAAGCATTGTATAAGGAAAGCGAAGAAAGTTAAAAAATAAATAAATCCTGCCATAGCGTTGTGGCCAATGCTAATATGTTCTTTTCCACGCATCATGAGTATGTCAATTTTAAAGACATGCCACATTTCTTTGAAGAACTTTTTGGAAGTTGGTATGAACTGTTTCCAGTTCGCATATTTATTTCCAACAAAACCCCAATAAATTCTAAACAGAAAATTAAAAAAGAAAATATATGATGCGATAAAATGTATCAGACGTACCCAACCCATTGTAAATTGGTTGGTTGCTTCTTGGTGACTTTGTATCGCCAAAGGATTGGCAATAAAGAAACCGGTTAAAATCAGTACTATAATCGCAAGGGCATTTAACCAATGGTAATATCGCACTGGCAATTCCCAAACATATACACGACGCAACCGATGAATATGCAAAAATTTAGTTTTCATCCGTTAATTTTTAATTGTTAATGAACTATTCACCCACTACACTAATTCTGCTGATAGTTTTACCATCTTCATCATATAAGTGTACACTACATGCCATACAAGGGTCGAAACTATGAATGGTACGTAGAATTTCTAAAGGTTGTTGTTCGTTAGCAACCGGTGTATCGATCAATGATGATTCATAAGCAGATAATTGTCCCTTACTATCTCTTGGAGAAGCATTCCATGTTGTTGGAACTACCAATTGATAATTCGAAATTTTCTGATCATCAATATTAATCCAGTGTGCCAGCGCTCCACGAGGCGCCTCTGAATGTCCCACACCAAAACTGTGTTTTTCCCAAGTTGATGGATCAAAATTGGTCATCTCTGCCATCTTAACATCACCCTTCTTAATGTTGGCGATCAATTGGTCAAAGAATTCTAAAGACCATTGTGCAGTTAATAAACTTTCCAATCCACGAGCAGCAGTTCTTCCCAATGTTGAGAATAATGCAGTAATTGGAACATTCAGATCTTTCAATGCCTTATCAACTACCTCTTTGAATTCTGGTCTACCACTTGCATAACCCACTAACATACGAGAAAGTGGTCCCACTTCCATTGCATGACCTTTCCATCTTGGAGTTTTGAGGTAACTATATTTCTCTTTGGTATTTAAGTTTTGGAATGGAGGTTTTGGACCTGAGTATTTAATACTGGTTTCCCCTTTCCAAGGATGCAATCCAACATCATTACCACCTTTATACTCATACCAAGAGTTGGTAATAAATTCTTGAACCTCATCGTCTTTACGTAAATCCACTTCGTGAACTTTGCTAACATCTTTGTTTAAGATAGCACCTGCAGGGAATTTATATCCTTTTGCATCCTTAATGCCATTTGTTGGTAAATCACCATAAACCAGGTAGTTTCCTAATCCGCCACCAATTGCACCCCAGTCCTTATAGAATGAAGCAATAGCCATTAAATCAGGAATATATACTTGCTCAATGAACTCTTTACCTTGTTTCAATAACTGTTCTACTTCTGCTAATCTTTCTGCATTAATACCACTTACATCATCAATTCCAATGGAACAAGCCATACCGCCTACCAAATAGTTAGGGTGTGGATTCTTACCGCCGAAGATCGCGTGTACCTTTACAATTTCTTTCTGCCATTCTAATGCTTCTAAATAGTGTGCAAGTCCAATCAAATTAACTTCAGCAGGTAATTTGTAAGCAGGGTGACCCCAATAGCCATTCGCAAATATTCCTAGCTGACCACTCGCTACAAATTTTTTAACGCGTGTTTGAATATCGCTGAAATAACCAGGAGAACTCTTTGGCCATTTTGAAATACTTTGAGCCAATTCAGATGTTTTCTTAGGATCTGCTTGCAGGGCATTTACCACATCTACCCAGTCCATCGCATGCAAATGATAAAAATGCACTACGTGATCATGCATATATAATGAACAGAACATAATGTTTCTAACTAATTCAGCATTAGCTGGAACATTAATTCCTAAAGCATCTTCTACACAACGTACAGATGCCAATGAGTGTGTGGAGGTACATACGCCACAAACCCTTCCTACAAAAGCCCATGCGTCTCTTGGATCACGGCCTTTTAAAATTTCTTCTAGCAAACGCACCATGGTACCGCTGCTAAAAGCGTCTTTGATTTTACCATTTTCGATATCTGCTTCAATGCGCAGGTGTCCTTCTATTCTGGTTATTGGGTCTACAACTATTCTCTTACTCATACAATGTATTTGTATAATTAGTTTATTAAGATTTTAATTCATGTTCGCTTTGTTTGCCTTCTTCCTCAAGGCCAAGAATCAGTTTCTTCTTGCGTACATTGGTCATTACAGCATGTCCCGCTAAAGCAGCTGCTGTTACACCCAATGCAACTTTTCCAACATTATCGGCATTGGCTTCAATACCAAATCCAGCAAAAGAAGAACCTCTTTCATATATTCTGCCATTATCCCAGTAGTTCTCTTCGCTACAACCGATACAAGGGTGACCAGATTGGATTGGGAAACTTGTTCCATTATTCCATTTCATCACACCACAGGCATTATAAGTAGAAGGTCCTTTACAACCCACTTTGTATAAACAATAGCCTTTTCTTGCATTTTCGTCATCGAAGGTTTCTACATACAAACCCGCATCATAGAACGGACGGCGATAACAAGTATCGTGAACACGCTTACTGTAAAATGCTTTAGGGCGACCTAATTTATCTAATTCAGGAATACGTCCGAATGTAAGTAAGTGTACAATTACACCTGCCATAACTTCTCCGATTGGAGGGCATCCAGGTACTTTAATAACTGGTTTACCTTTTATTAATTTATGTATTGGAGTTGCTTTAGTTGGATTTGGTTTGGCTGATTGAACACAACCGTTGCTAGCGCAGCTTCCCCAAGCAATGATGGCTTGTGCATTTTCAGCTGCTTCTTCTAAAATTTGGAGTGAGGTCTTACCCCCAATCATACAATAAACACCATCTGCTCCTAATGGAACACTGCCTTCAACACATAAGATATATTTTCCTTTATATTTTGTCATGGTATCCTGCAAACATTTTTCTGCTTGAAATCCAGAAGCAGCCATCAATGTTTCAGTATAATCTAGAGAGATTTTATCTAGCAGAATATCTGCTACGATCGGATGTGACGATCTGATAAAACTTTCACTACAACAGGTACACTCTTGAAAGTGTAACCAAATTACAGGAAGCCTTGGTTGAGTTTCAAGTGCTTTAGCTACCTGACCCATAGCTGAATTTTCAAGACCGATAAATGCAGTCATCATACTTACAAACTGGAGAAAGTCGCGTCGGCTATAACCCTTGCGTTCTACCTCTTCATAATAAGTAGGCTGTTTCATTGGAACAAGCTCGTTAGACATATGTTTTGGTTTTAATTGGTAAATGCTTACACAAAGTAGTTTTCTGTCAAAGGTTTCAAGATGACTGTTATCACGCATGTTCATGATTTAAATCATGTTTCTAGGCATTTTGATTAGTTACATTGCAGTTGAAATCATATAAATTTTCCAGTATGAAAAAAATATTTGCTTCCCTCGCATTATTATTGCCAGCTTTAACTTGGGCTCATCCAGGACATGGTGGAACTGATGGTTATACCATTATCCATTATTTTTCTGAACCCCAACATGCCATTATTACTTTGGGCTCATTGGCCTTAGTAACTATGTATATCATTAGAGAACGTAGAAAGAGCAAATCTTAGATTAGGGGCTCCCATGCACGAACTATCCATCGTTATGAGCATTGTTGATCTGGCTACCAAGGAGGCGGCCAAGCATCATGCAACGGCTATTGAAGAAATAGAATTGGATATTGGTTGTCTCTCTGGAATTGATATGGATGCTTTTGATTTTGCTTGGCAACAAGCTGTAAAAAGAACTATATTAGAGCGTGCGAAGAAAAAAGTGAATCGAATTGAAGGAAAAGCAAGATGTAGCGACTGTGATACCCATTTCAGGATGGTTCAATTATTCGACAGTTGCCCCAATTGCAATAGCCATTTAGCAGAAATAGTTAAAGGCAAAGAACTGAAGGTAAAGTCCTTAGTTCTTCCGGATTAGAAGAAATAAATAGACTTATATGTGTGCAACCTGCGGGTGTGGACCCACTTCTCACCACGAACACGACCATGGGCATAGTCATGGGGAAACCCAGAAGACTGGAAAGACCATTGTTGATGTTGAACAGGATATCTTACAAGAAAACAACCTCTTGGCAGCAAGAAATAGAGGCTTTTTTGAAGGTAGAAATATCCTAGCAATTAATTTAGTAAGCTCTCCGGGCTCTGGCAAAACCACCCTGCTTGAGAGAACATTAACCGACCTCAAAGGTGAACTTTCATTTGCTGTAATAGAAGGCGACCAGCAAACTGCAAATGATGCAGATCGCATTCATGCAACAGGAACTAAAGTTACACAAATCAATACAGGCAAGGGTTGTCATCTCGATGCCCATATGGTCTTACATGCCGTTCAGGGAATGAAATTATCAGCCGATTCTGTTTTGTTTATCGAAAATGTAGGCAATTTGGTTTGCCCCGCTATGTTTGATCTAGGAGAACAAGAAAGAGCGGTTGTAATTAGTGTAACTGAAGGGGAAGATAAGCCACTCAAATACCCTGACATGTTTCACTCGTCTACATTATGCATCATCAATAAAACTGATCTACTTCCCTACGTTAAGTTTAATGTAGAAAAAGCGAAAGAATACGCTAGAAAAGTAAATCCTGCTTTAGAAATTATTGAATTGAGCTGCACCAGTGGTGAAGGAATGCAACAATGGTACGACTGGTTAAAAAGCAAAGTTTTAACGCCTGCTTAAATCAGCTCCAATGCCGGCTTTTCATATTCATATCACCGGGTTAGTTCAGGGTGTGGGTTTCCGCCCCTATGTACATAAGTTGGCTTCAAAGTTTCAATTAGATGGTTATGTAAACAATGGATTGGATGGGGTTCATATTTATTGCGAGGGCAATGAAACGACTGTGCAGCTGTTTTATGAATCACTCATCAAAGCGCCTCCTGTACAAGCTTTTATAACATCACATAGTATTAACGCAACTTCCATTTTAATTGAGAAAGGATTCTCGATTAAAACAAGCGATAGAACACATTCGGTTCAAATGCTTGTTACCCCTGATATCTGTCTTTGTGAGGATTGCCGAAGAGAAATTAAAAGTCCAACAAATAAACGTTTCCAATATCCATTTACCACTTGTGTGAATTGTGGACCCAGATACTCTCTTATCACCCACTTGCCATTTGACCGAGAGAATACCACTATGCAATCATTACAACAATGTAAGAGTTGTAAAAAAGAATATGCCGAATTAGAAGATATAAGATATCATAGTCAAACCAATAGCTGCCTAGAATGCTGTATTAAAATGCATCTTTATAAAAATAAGGGAGAGGAAATAGTATGTGACCAATCCGAATATCTTACAAAGGTAATGGAGCTATTACAAGAAGGAAAAATTGTTGCAGTAAAAGGTATTGGCGGTTACCTGCTTTTGTGCGATGCTACAAATGAACTTGCCATTAATTCATTAAGAAAGAAAAAATTCAGACCCAGTAAACCATTCGCCATTTTGTATGCTGATATTGAAATGGCTTGTGCCGATCTAGCTTTGAGCGCATTAGAGTTAACTTATTTGAAAGATAAATCTGCACCCATTGTTTTATGTTCTTTAAAAACATTTCCGGAGAATGGAATCTGCAGAGAAGCAGTTGCTCCAAATCTAAATTCGATTGGAGCAATGCTGCCGTCCTCTGCGCTATTACAATTGATTGCAGATAAATTCAGTAAACCATTGATTGCCACTTCGGCAAATATCAGTGGTTCTCCTATTATTTACCAGGATGATGCAGCTATTAAATGGCTCTCTGACATTGCAGATTATGTGCTTAGTTATGACCGCGATATTGTTGCACCGCAAGATGATTCTGTATTGCAAATTAGTAACAGGGGACAAAAAATAATTCTTCGGAGAAGTCGCGGGCTTGCACCTAATTATCATCCAGTTCCACTTACACAATTACCTGAAAATACATTAGCAATGGGTGCTGAATTAAAAGCATCTTTCGCCATTGCAAAAGACAACTTACTTTTCATTAGTCAGTTCTTAGGAGATCAGGAATCAGTTGAATCACAAACAAGCTATGATGCAGCATTGAAGCATGTTTCAGAGCTTTTAGATTTTACCCCCAGACATATATTGGTTGACAAACACCCTCGTTACTTTGTGTCAGAAAAAGGTTTATTGCTGTCACAAAAAAACGATACAAGTTTTACAAGTATACAACACCATGAAGCACATTTTGCAGCTGTAATGGCTGAGAATAAATTGCTCGATTTAAAGGAACCCATATTAGGCATCATCTGGGATGGAGCTGGCTACGGATTAGATGGTAATATTTGGGGTGGAGAAATATTTATTTATGATCAGAATGAAATTAAAAGAACAGCACATTTAAAATACTTTCCACAACTCTTAGGCGATAAAATGAGTAAAGAACCAAGACTGAGTGCGCTGAGTATTTTACAAAATTTTCCACTTGCACAAAACCTGATTCAGAAACATTTTACAGAAAAGGAATGGGTTTATTATTTACAATTACTTCGTCAGCCCAATAAAGTATTGACAAGCAGCATGGGTAGATTGATTGATGCAGTTGCATGTATTTTGGGATTGATGCCAATTTGTTCCTATGAAGGAGAATCTGCTATGCTTCTAGAGGCTTTAGCAAAAAAATGCAGGAGCAGAACTTATGATTACTACAACTTACCTTTGAACGATGGTGTTTTTGATTGGTCAGTTTTGATCAATGAATTAATTCATGATTGGTTTCAGAAAGAAGCCAATGAAGTAATTGCCTGGAAGTTTTTTTACTCTTTGGCTAAAGCTATTGCAAGAACAAGCAACCATTATTTCATTGATAAAATTGCTTTTAGTGGCGGCGTTTTTCAGAATGCTTTATTAGTAGATATGGTCATTGAAATCCTGCAACATAAAAGACAATTATATTTCCATGTTCAATTAAGCCCGAATGATGAATGCATTAGTTTGGGACAAATGGCATGGTTCAGTAAATTTGGAAAAGAATAAACTAAATTACATTATACATTAACTCCTATTCACACACAATAAATTAAATAATTATGTGCTTAGCTATTCCAGGAAAAATAATTGAAATTACTGATCAATTAGATGAAACTTTCAGAAAAGGAAAAGTGTCTTTTGGTGGTATCATGAAAATTGTAAACCTCTTCATGGTTCCAGAAGCAAAAGTGGGTGATTATGTGCTGGTACATGTGGGAGTAGCCATTAACGTGGTTGATGAAGAAGAAGCAAAACTCACTTTTAGTTATTTAAAAAGTATGGGGGAAGTGGAAGAATTAGATTCACCAGATTCACCTCAAATTTAAATCCTGATTATGAAATTTTTATCGGAATACAGAGACCCTGAATTAGTAAAAGAATATATTCAAGAGCTTCATCGTATCACTACTAAAAACTGGACCCTCATGGAAATTTGTGGGGGGCAAACACATAGTCTAGTGAAAAATGGCATTTTGGATATGCTTCCAGAGAAAATAACTATGGTTCATGGACCGGGTTGCCCTGTTTGTGTTACAAGTTTGAGTGTCATTGATGAAGCGGTATGGCTTGCCGAACAACCCAATCATATTTTATGTTCTTTCGGAGATATGCTTCGTGTACCTGGAAGTAAGAAAAGTTTGCTGGAAGCTAAAGCAGCAGGTGCAGATGTAAGAATCATGTATTCACCTTTAGAAGCAGTTGATCTTGCAAAAGAAAATCCAACTAAGGAAGTCATTTTTTTCGCAGTCGGTTTCGAAACAACAGCTCCTGCAAATGCGCTTAGTGTAGTGCATGCTGCACAACAAAATGTTTCAAACTATAGTATTCTTGCATCGCATGTTTTAGTCCCACCCGCAATGGAAGCGATCTTAAGTGATCAGGCAAATGTGATCGATGCTTTTTTAGCAGCAGGACATGTTTGCACCATCATGGGGTTAGACGAATATTATCCTGTAGCAGAAAAATATGAAATTCCAATTGTTGTAACTGGGTTTGAACCAGTTGATCTATTACAGGGAATTTTAATGGCAGTTAAACAATTAGAAAAGGGAGAATTCAAAGTAGAAAACCAATACGCAAGAGCCGTTTTGAGAGAAGGAAATAAAATGGCAAGAGAAACGATCGATAAAGTTTTTTCGATCAGCGATCGTGTATGGAGAGGTATTGGAAGTATTCCACAGAGTGGATTTGAAGTGAATGATCGATACAAATCATACAATGCAAGATTAAAATTCAATATCGATATCCCATTTGCAGAAGAGAATAAGGAATGTATTAGTGGCGACATTATGAAGGGATTAAAGAAACCCAAACAATGCCCAAATTTTGGAACCAAATGTAAACCCGAACATCCATTGGGCGCTCCCATGGTAAGTAGCGAAGGCGCTTGTGCTGCCTACTATCACTATAGTTCAGATACTATTACGCAATAACTTATTTTTTGATAAAAAAAATTGAATCAATTGACAAATCAAAATAGTTTCCAATTATCTTGCCCAATGCCGAAATTCGACTTTGATGTTATTACATTAGGCCATGGCAGTGGTGGATTATTAACCCATAGATTATTACAAAGTGGCGTATTCGATATTTTAAAAAACGATATGCTAGATCAACAACATGATGGTGCAAGTTTTACACTGGATGGAAAAACTGCTTTTAGTACCGACAGCTATGTGATCTCCCCCATTTTTTTTCCGGGTGGCAATATTGGTGAACTAGCCATTTATGGCACCGTGAATGACCTGGCTATGTGCGGAGCCGAAGCAAAATATTTGTCCCTCGCATTTATTATTGAAGAAGGTATGACCATGGAATCGTTTTGGATAGTCCTAAACGGGATTAAGAAGGCCATAGACAGGGCCGGCGTTAAAATTGTGACTGGAGACACCAAAGTAGTTGAAAGAGGGAAGGGCGACCAGATTTTCATTAATACATCTGGCATTGGTACTATTCATCCCAAAGCAGCTATTCACCATAATCGGATTGAGGCGGGTGATCAAATCATACTAAGTGGAAATCTTGCACAACATGGTATTGCCATCATGAGCAAGAGGGAAGGTCTAGAATTTGAGACAGATATCGTTAGTGATACTATTAATTTAAACCATACCATTCTTTCTTTAATTGATGCATTAGGTTCGGACATAAAATTCTTGCGCGATCCAACTAGAGGTGGATTGGCATCAGTTTTAAATGAATTGGCAGAAATCAGAAAATTGGGTTTTATTATTGATCAAAATAGTATCCCCATAAATGAACAGGTAGAAGGCGCTTGTGAGATGCTTGGATTAGATCCCTTATATGTTGCAAATGAAGGACTCTTTGTGGCAATTGTAAAGAAAGAATCCGCAAATAAAGCCCTAGAACTTCTTCAAAAAGATGAGAATGGCCTCAATGCAAGAATTATTGGGGAAGTAACAGATGCTCATGCAGGAAAAGTAATGATGAAAAGCCGAATTGGAGGCCACCGGGTTGTGGGTTATTTAACAGGAGAACAGCTTCCGAGGATCTGCTAGATCTATCCTTACCTATTTTAAGAATTAGTCAATTATGCTTATGCTATCATTTGATTGAATAGTGCTATTACAGAATTAATTTATAAATTACTGTTGTAACACCATAAAAAAAACGATATGCCACAGCCTAAACCAAATTTCAAGCCCCATTACGATAATTTTATCGGTGGGCAATTTGTAGCTCCAGTTAACGGAGTATATTTCGAAAATACCAGTCCAATCGACGGTAAAGTCTTTACCCAAGCAGCCAGATCAGGCAAGGAAGATATTGAGCTAGCATTAGACGCTGCTCATAAAGCATTCGCAACATGGAGTAAAACTTCAGCTGCTTATCGCTCATCGATCCTTAACAAGATCGCAGATTGCATGGAAACTAATCTGCAATACCTGGCAACAGTTGAAACAATTGATAACGGAAAACCTATCCGTGAATCAGTAAATGTTGACCTTCCACTTTGTATCGATCACTTCCGCTATTTTGCTGGCGTGATTCGTGCGGAGGAAGGATCTATTTCAGAACATGATGAAACTACCGTAAGCATTGTTTTACATGAACCATTAGGTGTAGTAGGTCAGATTATTCCTTGGAACTTTCCATTGTTGATGGCAGTATGGAAAATTGCTCCAGCACTTGCTGCGGGCTGTTGTGTGGTTGTAAAGCCCGCTGAACAAACACCTACTTCTATTATGTGTTTAATGGAATTGATCAAAGATATTGTTCCTGCTGGTGTGATAAATATTGTAACAGGATTCGGACCAGAAGCTGGAAAACCTCTTGCACAATCACCTCGGATTTCTAAGGTTTCATTTACTGGTGAAACAACTACAGGAAGATTAATCATGCAATATGCTTCAGAAAATCTGATTCCTGTAACTATGGAACTGGGTGGTAAATCTCCAAATATTTTCTTCCCTTCTGTAGCAGATCATGATGATGATTTCTTTGACAAAGCTATTGAAGGTGCGGTATTATTTGCTGTGAATCAGGGTGAAGTCTGCACCTGTCCTTCACGCATTTTAGTACATGAAAGTATTTATGATAAATTCATGAGTAAGGTTATTGAAAGAACAAAAGCAATTAAAGTTGGTAACCCACTTGATGCAGACACCATGATGGGCGCGCAGGCTTCGATTGATCAGTACGAAAAAATTCAATCTTATCTGAAACTAGGAAAAGAAGAAGGTGCTGAATTACTATGTGGTGGTGATGTGAACAAACTAGAAGGAGATCTTGCCGGTGGATATTATATCCAACCAACACTATTTAAAGGACACAATAAGATGCGCATTTTCCAAGAGGAGATATTCGGACCAGTTGTTTGTGTTACCACTTTCAAAACAACTGAAGAAGCCATTGCCATTGCTAATGACACGCTATACGGATTAGGTGCTGGTGTATGGACAAGAGATGCACATGAATTGTATCAAGTACCAAGAGCCATTCAAGCTGGTCGCGTTTGGGTAAACTGTTATCACGCTTATCCAGCACACGCTCCATTTGGCGGGTATAAAAAATCTGGATTTGGTAGAGAAAACCATAAGATGATGTTGGGCTATTATCGCCAAACAAAAAATATGTTGATTTCTTACAGCAAAACTAAGCTGGGCTTTTTTTAGCGGATAAGCAAGTAATCGTAATCAAATACCGGTAAGGTTTTCTTATCGGTATTTTTATATCTTTAAGAATGACAGCGAGAGTAACCATCAGTCAAGAAGCAAGATCAGTTGTGCAACAATTGAAAGAAAAATTTGGTGAATTGATGTTTCACCAAAGTGGCGGTTGTTGTGACGGATCGCAACCCATGTGTTTTGAAAAGGGCGATTTTATTATAGGAAACAGCGATGTTTGTTTGGGTGAGATTGAGGGCTGTGAATTTTGGATGAATAAAGATCAATTCGAATATTGGAAATATACACAATTGCATATTCATATTACTAAAGGAAGAGGCTCCAGCTTTTCGTTGGAAATACCGATGGGACTGCGTTTCCTGACCCAATCAAAATTATTTACGGAAGAGGAACTACAAAATTTAGTTCCTCTAAAAATGCTTGACAATTAGTTATTCAAATTAAGTTGTTGGTATTGCCTTGGTGTAATTCCTTCATGCTGTTTAAACGCTCTAATAAAATAATTGCAATCGTCAAATCCAACTTCATAGGAAACATTCTTGATAAAAATATGTTTATCCTTCAATAATCTTTTTGCGAGTTTAATTCTTTCCAACACAATAAATTCGATGGGGCTAATGCCAAGTTCTGTCTTAAACATTCTATATAATGAAGCGGCACTTACACTAGCCTTTTTGGCTATATCAGGTAAAAATAATTTGCAGTGAATATTCTGTCGGATATAGTTGATAATAAAAGATAAGTGGGGATGGGTTTGATTCAAATCGCCTTCATTCACTTCTTTTAAATTCTGACACTGTGCAATATGTATCAACAATTCCTGTAAGGTCAGATCTGCCAGTACATCTTTATTAATAGAAGTGCTTTGGCAAATATTAATCAGTTTATGAACTGTTAAAGCGAGTTCTGCATTATTGTAAAAGAAGAAATTTCGCTCGTCTAATTTCCAATAATCGTTCCTCCCCTCTTTGGGATATTTCTCATTCAATAACTGTAAAGTATCTAAGATCTTTTTATTGTCAATAGCAAGAGCCAAACACTGGGTTGGATTTTCTAGGGCTGCTTCTGGAAAATCAATTTTCATTTCAACATTTGCAGGTACAATCAATGATTCTCCAGGTAAATAATCAAAACCAGGCTGATCAAATAAGCGCATTATTTTTTTGCCACGCAACATACTAGTAACCACTAAATCATTGAAACGAAGGGAAACTAATTCAGATTGTTGGTAGGTTTCAAAAAGGTTGAGTTCGCAGTTTTCTAAATTATAAATAGTCCGATTTTCTACTAAGGTTTTCAGGGAAAACGCATGAGTTAATTTTGGCGTAATTGGCACTATTTTATTAGGTAACATACTGCAACAACAACTTTCGCAAGGTTTACAATGGTGTTTTACCTTTTAAAGATATCTTATTCTACCAAACCGCTAATTGGTAAGTTTTCGTTTGAATCAGAGCTATAATCGATACCCGCTAGTCCAAAACCAAATAAACTTAAAAATTCGCTTTTATAACCCTGCAAATCTCCAATTGAAGGAAGGGTTTCTGTGCTTGCTAGTGGCCATAGTTCTGAGACCTGACTTTGAACAGATTCTAGCATCTCCCAATCATCAATCCTTATTCTTCCCTTTTCATCAACTGGAATTTCTTTTGATGTATATAAACGATCTTTAAAAAGTCTTTGAATTTGCTCAATACAACCCTCATGATTGCCATCTTTTTTCATCACTTTATAAAGCAATGAAATATACAATGGGATCACTGGAATTGCAGAGCTTGCCTGCGTAACGAGTGCTTTATTAACAGACACATAAGCATTGCCACCAGTAGGTTTCAATTTATCTGCAATCTTGAAAGCTGTTGCTTCTAAATGGTCTTTGGCTCTTCCAATTGTTCCTTTGCGGTAAACAGCTTCTGTTAAAGATGGTCCGATATAAGAATAAGCTAGGGTCAAAGCATTTGGTGCCAGAACGTCTGCGGCTTTCATCGCATCGATCCACATTTCCCAATCTTCACCACCCATCACGGCAACTGTATTTGCAATATCTTCCTCAGTACAAGGCTCAATTGAAATTGTAGATACAATTCCTGTATGGAAATCAACTGTTTTATTGGTGTATGTATCTGCTATCGGCTTTAAAACTGAACGATGCAATACGCCAGTAACAGGATGCATACGAACAGGTGAGGCCAAACTATAAATAACCAAATCAATTTTTCCTAAGTCCCTCTTAATAAGTTCAATGGTTCTTGTTTTGATCTCATTAGAAAAAGCATCTCCATTGATACTTTTAGCATATAAGCCAGCTGCTTCGGCGTGCTTCTGAAAAGCCGCGCTATTATACCATCCTGGCGTTGCCGTTTTGCCCTCTGCAGGAGGTTTCTCGAAGAAAACGCCAATAGTTGCGGCGTTTGATCCAAAAGCAGCTGTAATTCTTGATGCAAGGCCAAAACCAGTAGACGCTCCAATAACAAGTACTTTTTTTGGTCCCTCGATAGGTCCTTTCGATTTTACATACTCTATTTGATTGACCACGTTTTTCTCACAACCTTCTGGATGAGCTGTCAAACAAATAAATCCACGCATTCGGGGCTCTATAACCATAAATTATTATTCGTCTAAACTTTAAAAAAAAGGGCTAATTGAATCAGTAATTAACTAGTCAACCGCCTGTTTATTTTGAATTACCCGAGCAAAAGTAGCAGAAATTAGTGAACTGCGGTAACATTCACTTTTTGAATTCCTGCTAAGTGCAATTCTATATGTCGATCGTGTGCTTTATTGGCATATTCACTGATAATTTCTAAAATATCATAATCCACAAAATTCGAATCGGTACCATCAATTGTTAAACTGCTATATTCAGGAATTTGATCGAGCGCTTTTCTGAGTTTTACTTTATTCAAAAAAGTAACATTACTATTTAGTTTGATCGTAAAATACTCCGTTTCGTGTTTTTTAATTGTTGTGATCAGGTATTCAGTTTTAAAATTATTGAGAATGATATAGTAAATAGAAATAAGTAATCCAATGCAAACTCCCACTAATAGATCTGTCATCAAAATAACCAGAATGGTAATTACAAATGGAATAAATTGTTTCCTTCCTAAGCTCCACATATTTCTATAGAGTTTGGGCTTAGTAAGGTTATATCCAGTAATTAATAAAATAGCAGCAAGTGATGCATAGGGGATCTTATTCAATATAAATGGAACAAATAAAACTGCTATTAGCAAAAACAATCCATGTGTAAAGGCAGACAATTTAGTACGTCCTCCAGCATCCACATTTGCAGCACCGCGTACAACAACAGAGGTCATAGGAATGGCCCCTAATAGTCCGCATAGAATATTTCCCAATCCTTGCGCAATTAACTCTTTATTTACTGGCGTAATTCTATTTCGTTTATCTAGTTTATCAACCGCTTCAACACAGAGTAAAGTTTCCAATGTTGCCAGCAACCCTATAATTAATCCATCTTTCCAAATTTCTTCATTTGAAAATATTTTAGAAAAGGAAGGAAAAGAAATACTTCCAAAAATATTGGGGGGAATATTTACTAACTGCGTTGACAACAAGGGCGACCCAAAATAAGTTGTTGAAAATAAAAAATTAAGCAAAATCCCTATTACTACAACCAATAGTGGAGCAGGTATAATTTTGAATTTAGCAGCAAATGGTAGTTGCATTAAAATCATAATCAATAGAGAAACAATTGCGACAATTATCACGTTGCTTGCGATGTGATCTCTAAAATTTGAAAAATTGCCTAATATATGTTCTCTAGAAAACAACTTTAAAAATCCGCTCGTCCAAAAATCTGGCTGATCATACCCTAGTGCTAATGGAATTTGTTTAGAGATCAATATAATTCCTATTGCAGCAAGCATCCCTTTAATTACAGAAGAGGGAAAATAATTTGCAATTACTCCAAGCCTCAAAATCCCCAAGACTAATTGGAATAAACCCGCGATCATAACCGACAATAAAAACAGTTTAAAATCGCCTAAAGAAATAATTGAGGCCGCAACAATTGTTGTCAACCCTGCTGCAGGCCCAGAAACGCCTAATTGAGAACCGCTGATTAATGAGACAACAAGTCCCCCAATAATGCCTGACAATAGTCCTGCGTATAAAGGAGCCCCCGAGGCCAGAGCAATACCCAAGCAAAGAGGCAATGCAACAAGAAACACAGAAAGTCCCGCTGGAAGGTCGTGTTTCATCCAAATTAGTCGATAATAGTTTATTCTTCGCTTCATATATCAGATACAAAGATATTTAAATCAAATGCGGTCTGTTCTAACAATTGCTAGTTGTGTGAAAGATGTAACTATCTTATATTTTGTCTTTCAACTGTTGCATATGTTCCAAGATCTGCAAAATCATTTCATTCTGATTTTCTAAATGTTTCAGAATTATTTCGATTTCGTTTTCCGATTTTATATTAACTGCAAAATCTTCTTCAGCCCTTATTTCTGAATGGCGCGACTGCAGGTTCTGTCCCACCATGATCAACGGCATTAAAAATATTTGAATCATATTTGAGATGAATAGCCACAATACAAAGGCAGGATAAGGATCGAAGCGCCAGTGAGAAGGCGCTAATGTATTCCAACTTAGCCATCCGATTGTCCAAAAAAATATTATCCCAAAGAATCCCATACTGCCCACATGCTCAGTGATCCATAAAGCAAGTTTATTTGTTTTTGTAAGGCGGTTGCGATGATTTGAGTTTACATTTCGAATGGGCCTATTTGTTTTAATCAATTCTTCAAAAGAAGGTACATCGTTATGTTTCATATCCTTTTATTTACAATCAAACATGTTTTTTCAACCAACTAATTTTCCTGCCTACAATTAATTTGAATACCAAATGATCTGTGGCATTTGTGAGGCCGAAACCGGGACCAAAATTAACCTCCCATTTGGGATCAAGATATAGATCTGCAACTGCAAATATAGCATGGTTCTGTTGAGGCAATTTTTCGAATTGATTCAACGGACCTAAATCGCCATAATATTCTAATCCAGCACTAAATCTAGCATTTACACTATAGCTCGATTTGATATTTGGTGCAAAGGCTGGCGTATTATTGATATCAATTCCCTGAAAAGCAAATCCTAATACTGGATTAAAGCAAAAATAAAACTTACCAATAGTTTTATCAATGATCGGTCTCAGTTCCATACCAAATGTTTCAGGTGCATATTCCTGATTCTGCCAACCGATTTCGGCTGAGAGACCTAATCCAACGGGTAGATTCCATTTTTCAGGTGCCGCAATTCGGGGTCTGAAATGACTACCAATAATTCTCCACCCATGATTAGGCGTATAGTTGGTAAACAAATAAAAACCTAATTCGAAATTATCAGTAATACCATGTGTTATTTCAACAGTTTCATGAATCGAATGATTTGAAGGAAGCACCCCATTTATCAAATCCATATTACCATTTAAAGTATAATTACTATGCAACTCAAACATAGTTTGTCCCTTTGTCATGGTCGACGAACCATATACTTGGATCTCATAGTTTTCCTGAGCATGGAGCGTTATAAAAGTTAAACAACATAAAACTACAAGGAGTGACTTCATTTCTTTTTTTTCTTTGTGGGTTCTTTGGGTATTTTTTTATTTTATTTTATTTTTGTCATCAAATCTTTCATTGCATAAAAACCTAAGTGGTTTTTAAAATTTAGTGGTATTGTATTAATTATTTAGCTGGAGTAATGATAATATTTCTGTACTCAATTGGGCCATGATCGCCTTGAATATAAATGGGTCCGGCTTCCCCTTCTTTGCTATCCAATGCACCTCCTGTAATTCCTGGAATTACTGTATTACTAATCACAGTTTTTCCATTGGCAATTACGGTAACAGTTCTACCTACTAACGTAATATCGTATGTCTGCCATTCTCCCGGATCCTTTGCTGCCATTTGGTTTGGGGGCAAGAAGCCATATATCGCACTGAACTGATCATTCCATGGAAATACGCCTTTACTATCTACAATTTGTACTTCATAGCGACCACGCAAATAAACTCCGCTATTACTGCCCTTGGGATATTTAAACTCAACATGCAATTTGAAATCGTTGAATGTGTTATTTGAAATTAAATTCGAACCTGATTTAGCACTTGTTAAAACACCCTCCTTTACAGTCCACTGATTGTTCCCTTCTGCATGCCACTGGTTCATATCTGATTTACCAATCAACGCAATCGGGGTTCCCCACACAGGATCAGCAGTTCTATCCAATAATGGAGCACGAGATCCAGAAAAACTATATTTTTTTCCATCAGTGTAAGTCATCGTTCCTACAATCATACCCGCAGTAATTTCTCCTTCAAAATCCATATTTGCATTTCCAGGTTCCCATTGTGGCGGAATAGAAAAACTAAAATGATTCCCGCTGATTTTAACTTCTGCAACTGGTCTTGCACTGCCAAATGCGTAAACAAATCTTCCGATCAAGGTACGGGTACCTGAATGTTGTACTTCTAACCATGAAGGAAGTTGTTTGCCATCTTTAGCAATCACTAGATCCCACCTTCCTTCAAGAGGGGAACCTTCAAATTTTGCATGAACAGAATTCACAAAAAGAAAAGCTGTTGCACACACTAAAAATTTAAGAACCATCATATTTTTCATAACTATTTTTTTGAGGCTTTAAGGAAATTCAATTTAATAAATTTAATTTTCTTCCACATAGTTTCTAAAATTATCGAGAATGGACTGCCATCCCCCTTTCTGCATTTCAATTGGGTTTTCATTTTCAGGTTCAAAAGTTTCAATGATCTTGGTATCATCGCCCACTGAAATGAAAGTAATAGTTGCTTTTCTACCATCCCCCATTGTATAACTAAGCAATTGGTTTTCTTTTATTGTATCATATACACCCCAAAAATCGAAACTGGAACTACCATCTTTTGCGGCCATTATATAGGAAAACTTGCCACCCACCTGCAAATCATTTTCTGCCTTAGGCGTATGCCAATCTGGGGAAGCATTGTTCCAATGCACTACATGTTCTGGATCAGTAAAATACTGCCAAACGACTTCAACAGGAGCAAGTATGGCGGCTTCAACTATTATTGTATTAGAATTTGACATAATGATTATTGATATCCCTCTTTTCGATTTAATAATATATTTACTGCCTTCCAGGAAGGATCATTAGAATCACTCTCGTTCTTCCAGAATGCTTTGCGCAATTAACAGATCAACAGGTCGCGTAATTTTTATATTGCTGTATTCGCCTTGTATCAAATAAACAGGAAACCCAGAAGCTTCTAACACTGTTGCTTCATCTGTAAATGCTGGGTCATAGTCAACCTGAAAGGCGGGTAAAAGCAGATCAGTACGAAAGGTTTGTGGAGTTTGAATGATCCTAACATTATTTCTATCAGCCACTACATTACTACTTCCCTCAATCATTCGAATGCTATCAGTTGCAGCAACAGCAGGTATTGCATTACCTTTTTCTGCCGCTTGCTGATAACATCGTTGGATTAAATCAATAGAAACCAAGCAACGCACTGCATCATGAACAAACACGATTCCTTTTTTATGAATCACAGATAATCCGTTTTTCACCGAATCAAAACGCGTAGCACCACCTGCAATTATTTGTACTCTCTCTCGATCCATCAATTGGGGAAGTATTTCGATGCCCAACCCAATAAATTCTGCAGGTAATACTAGAATAATTTGGAGATCATCGTATGCCTTTAAGAACTGTTGAAGTGTATGCCAAAGAATGGGTTTGTTTTTTAAAAGAAGGAACTGCTTAGGTTTGGTTGCACCCATACGGGAGCCAGTTCCACCAGCAACTATTACTGCATATTTACGCAAAGCATTTTCCATTCAGCATAGTTTATTTCAATAACAACTCACACTCATTTAAAAACAAACTTTTATTAATGGCAGCCGTACCTACTTCTTCACAAACCAAACCACCAGCAATATTCGCCATATCAGCCGCAAGATGCATGTTTTTTGTTGCCGCATATACCAATGAGGCAACTGCTATTACGGTATCTCCCGCACCACTCACATCAGCAATATTACGAACATGGGTAGGGATCAAACGCGCATCGTTTTCCATTTGATAAAACACACCCTTCTCCGATAAAGTAATAAAAGAGATTTTATGATTCAATGCTTTTTGCAAAGCAAGGTGCATGGTATTGAGTGTACTTAAATCTATTTGATCAATCAACAAATTTAATCCCTCTTTTACTTCCTTTAAATTGGGTTTAAAAATGTCGACGCCTCTAAATGCTAGAAAGTTTTTACGTTTCGGATCAACTGTAGTTACTACATTAAACTGCTTACAAAGCGCAATCAATTTTGAGATGAGACTTTCTGTTAATAATCCCTTGTTATAATCTTCAAAAATTAAAACGTCAGGTTTATCAGTTTCAAAATAAAGTTGAATGGAATTGAATAAACTGTTCTCTAGTTCCTCGGATATATCGTGCGTATTTTCAGCATCTAACCGCATCATTTGTTGATTGCGGCTCATGATACGCGTCTTATTGGTGGTGATGCGTTTATTGGTATTCACAAAATACTGGGTATTGATATGATGGCCATTTAATAATGCTGTCAAAGACTTACCATCTTCATCATCCCCAATCACAGAAATGATGGTTGTTTGAGCGCCAAGAGAAGTCGTATTTAAAGCCACATTTGCGGCACCTCCTACCCTTTGTTCTTTTCTATCTAGCGATACCACAGGCACGGGTGCTTCGGGCGAAATTCGCTCTGTATGCCCCCACCAATAGGTATCGAGCATCACATCCCCAATAATCGCCACTTTCAAATCATTGAATTGCTGAAAGAGAACTTTAAAATCTATTGCCGACATGCTATGTTGATCTTTTTTGATTATTAACAGCTATATAATAAAGCGGCACACCCAACGCAGTGATTCCTAACCCCCATAAAGAATAAGTAGGTGAAGCCCAAACTAGTCCCATGCAAAACAGTGTTCCCATTATGATATAGATCAAAGGTAATACGGGATATCCAAATGCCTTATATGGTCTTTCTGCGTTTGGCAATTTTTTACGCAGTATGAAAATTCCGATGATCGTTAAGATATAAAAGATCACAACCACAAATGATACCATCGTTAAGAGGTCGCCATACTTCCCACTCAAACACAATAAAGATGCAACCACACACTGGATCCAAAGTGCATATTCTGGTACAGCGTTTTTATTTAATTCTCCTGTCTTCTTAAAAAATAATCCATCTTTTGCCATGGTATAATACACTCTTGCACCAGCAAGGATCAGACCATTATTACATCCAAAAGTGGAGATCATGATCATCACCGCAATTACAATGGTACCAGCATTCCCGAATATGGCATTTGCAGCTGCCACAGCAACCCGATCATTTTCGGCATAAGCAATCTGTTGCAAAGGCAATACGTTCAAATACATGAGATTGGCTGTCACATAGATCAGGGTAACAATCCCAGTCCCGAAAAACAAACTCAGTCCAATATTTCTTTGCGGATTTTTAATTTCACCCGCAATAAATGTGACGTTGTTCCAACTATCACTACTAAAAATAGAACCAACCATTGCAGCAGAGATCGCTCCAATCAAAACTGCGCCAGATATGGGTTGCCAACTAGTTGGTTGTAAAACTCCGGCAGCATTTTTAGCGCCAAGATCTTGCATGGAAGTAAAGGCATTATGCCAGTTTTCGGACCAAAAGCTTTGCTTTGCTAAAAGAAATCCAAATATGATCAATCCGAACAAAGAAACGAGTTTGGTAACCGTGAAAGTTGATTGAATAATTTTTCCGCCTTTCACTCCCCTGGTATTACTATAGGTCAAAAACACGATGAGCGCAATTGCGAGAACCTGAGCCGCAGATATTTTTAAAAATCCAAGGTCTAATAAAATATTCCCTTCTCCCACCGCAGGGATCAAATAGGCAGTGAATCTTGCGAAGGCCACCCCAACGGCAGCAATAGTTGCAGTTTGAATCACAGAGAAAAAGCTCCATCCAAAGAGGAAGCCAACCAAGGGATTATAAGCTTCTTTTAAATACACGTATTGCCCTCCCGCTTTCGGGTACATGGCACTTAGTTCTCCATAACTTACAGCTGCAGTGATGGTCATAAATCCTGTTATTAACCAAACAAGTATTAACCATCCGGCACTACCTACATTTCTTGTAATGTCTGCACTAACGATAAATATACCAGAACCAATCATACCACCTGCAACGATCATGGTAGCATCAAATAGTCCTAAAGTCGGTTTGAATTGGGCGTTTGTACTCATAAAAAAATCCCGCTTTGTTTAACGGGATTTGAAGATAATAAATATGATTGAAGTTCTTACTTCTTCTTATACTGACTATTCAAGCCAGCAATCAAGTCGTTTGTAATATTGTATGCAGTATCTTTTAAGTAAACAAGATCAGGTGCATTTGTCATAATATATGAGAAACCCTTGTCCTTATTGTAATCTTTCAAGTAATCTTCAATTTTTCTCTTTACTTCTTGCAAGCGTTTGAAACTTTCGTTTTGCAAATCTTGATTCAACATCTGCTCTTTATTCTGGAAAGTTTTTTCCATTTGCATCAACTCCTGTTGTTTACCTGCTAATTCAGCCTGACTCATACTTTGTGCAGATTTTTGCAAATCTTGGTATTTAGCGGCAAAAGTGTTTTTCATTTCTGCTAACTGGCGACCATTGTCTTGTTCCTTACCACGTAAAGTATTACGAACTTCTTTAAAATATTCGTAATGGTTTTCAATAGAATCCATTTCGAAATAACCAATCTTAAAATTACCGGAAGCTACCGCACTATTAGAAGTAGTTGCAGATACCGTTGATTTTTTAGAAGAAAAATGCAAGTAAAATAAAATGGCTATTGCTGTAGCCAAAGTAGCATTTATAATAAGTGACGAATTTTTCATGAACCAGATTTTTTAAATAAATGAGGTGAGTCAAAACTTTACTACCCAATCAAAATAAAAGTAGGAAGTTTTTACACTTCCTACTTTCTTAGTTTATTTATTAACAGAACTATCGCTTATTCTTCCTCATCAAAGCTCATCGCTTCGCGGGTTGTAGCCAATACTTCATATTCTTCCTTACTACCTACAATCATGTTCTCGAACTCTTTTTGTCCAGAACCAGCAGGAATTAAGTGACCAGTGATTACGTTCTCTTTCAATCCTAGCATTAAGTCTGTCTTACCTTGAATAGCAGCCTGACTCAACACTTTAGTTGTTTCCTGGAATGATGCAGCTGAGATCCAGCTTTGTACACCCAGAGAAGCTTTCGTAATACCCAACAGGACTGGAGTTGCGGTAGCAGGTTTTGCATCGCGCACTTCAACCAGTTTTCTGTCGCTTCTACGAAGGATAGAGTTTTCTTCACGGAATTCACGAACTGTAACGATCTGACCAGCTTTGAATTTGGTGCTCTCGCCTGATTCTGTCACTACTTTCTTATCGTAGATACGGTCGTTCTCTTCGATAAAGTCGAAGCGATCTTCCAAGTCTTCCTCTAAGAATTTAGTATCACCAGCATCAACGATCTCAACCTTCTTCATCATCTGACGAACAATTACCTCAACGTGTTTATCATTGATCTTCACACCTTGTAAACGGTATACCTCTTGGATCTCGTTTACAACGTATTCTTGTACTGCAAATGGTCCCTTGATAGTTAAGATATCTGCAGGAGCGATTTGCCCGTCAGACATTGGTGTACCAGCTTTTACGAAGTCACCATCTTGCACCAAGATCTGGCGAGTCAATGGAACTAAGTATTTCTTCACCATTCCGTCTCTCGACTCAACGATGATTTCGCGGTTACCACGTTTAACATTACCAAATGCAACCACACCATCAATCTCACAAACAATCGCAGGGTTACCCGGATTACGTGCCTCGAACAATTCAGTTACACGAGGAAGACCTCCAGTGATATCTCTTAATTTACCCAATACACGTGGGATTTTCACCAACACCTGTCCGGCTTTAACATCATCACCTTCTTCAACCCCAATATGTGATCCAACTGGTAAGTTATAGTGTTTGGTTTCTTTGCCGCCTTCTACAACAATTGTTGGGATCTTAGTTTTATCTTTTGTTTCGATAACTACTTTCTCTCTGTGACCAGTTTGTTCATCTGCTTCATCGCGGTAAGTAACACCATCAATTACATCAGAGAACTTAATGACTCCATTAACTTCAGCAACGATAACGTTGTTGAATGGATCCCAAGTACAGATCGTATCTCCTTTCTTAACAACCTGTCCGTCTTTCACGTTCAGCGTTGCACCGTAAGGAACGTTATTAGTAATCATCAAGCGATCGTTCTTCACGTCCATGATACGAACCTCACCGGTACGACCAATAACGATACGAATTTTGTTTCCATCGTTGTTAAGTGCATCTACCGTTCTCAAACCATCGAATTGAATAGTACCATCAAACTTAGCGTTCAAGGTAGATTCGATATTAGAAGAACCGGCAACCCCACCCACGTGGAAAGTACGTAATGTTAACTGTGTACCAGGCTCACCAATTGATTGTGCAGCGATGATACCAACAGCATCACCACGTTGCGCAATATATCCAGTGGCTAAGTTCTTACCATAACATTTTACACAAACACCGCGTTTAGCTTCGCATGTTAATACAGAACGAATCTCAACAGTTTCAATACCGCTGTCTTCGATTTGTCTAGCTACTTCATGTGAAATTTCTTCACCTGCAAGAATGATTAATTCTTCGGTAACAGGATGGTAAACATTATGTAAAGAGGTACGTCCTTCAATTCTATCTGATAGTGGTTCAATTACATCTTCATTATCTTTCAATGCTGAAGTTGCATTTCCACGTAAAGTACCGCAATCATCATCTGCAATTACAACGTCTTGTGAAACGTCAACCAAACGACGAGTCAAGTAACCCGCATCAGCTGTTTTCAATGCCGTATCCGCAAGACCTTTACGAGCACCGTGTGTAGAGATAAAGTAATCAAGTACGTTTAGTCCGCCTTTAAAGTTCGACAAAATCGGGTTTTCAATTACCTCAGATCCTGAGCTACCACTCTTACGAGGTTTAGCCATCAATCCACGAATACCTACCAGCTGTTTAACCTGTGTTTTACTACCACGGGCTCCGGAATCCAACATCATGTAAACTGAGTTGAATCCTTGTTTATCAGTAGCCATTTCTTTAATCAGGGTTTCTGTGATACGTGTATCTACACGGCTCCAGATATCGATCACCTGATTATAACGTTCGTTATTGGTGATCAATCCCATATTATAGTTTTCCCAAACTTCGTCCACTTCTAATTTCGCATTATCCAATAACTGATCACGTAAATCTGGAACGATCAAGTCATTTACACTGAAGCTCAATCCACCGCGGAATGCCATACGGAATCCAAGTGTTTTGATATCATCCAAGAACTTCGCAGTTTTTGGAACGTCGGTGATCTTGATGATGTCTCCAATGATTTCACGAAGATTTTTCTTGGTTAACAATGCATTGATGAATCCAACTTCAACTGGAACATTCTGATTAAATAAGCAGCGACCAACAGTTGTTTCAATCAATTTCAAGCTTAGTTTACCATTCTCGCGCACCATTGTTTTTACACGAATGTTTGCATGTAGGTCTACTACTCTTTCATTGTATGCGATAACCACTTCATCAATATTATAAAAAGCCATACCCTGACCTTTTATAACTTCATTGTCCATGGTTTTCTTACCCTTAGTCATATAATACAGACCCAATACCATGTCCTGAGAAGGAAGGGTGATTGGCGTACCATTTTGCGGGTTCAAAATGTTGTGAGAAGACAACATCAATAACTGGGCTTCCAAAATTGATGCATTGCTCAAAGGCACGTGCACCGCCATCTGGTCACCATCGAAATCGGCGTTGAATGAAGAAGTTACCAATGGGTGTAATTGGATCGCTTTTCCTTCTACTAATTTTGGTTGGAAAGCCTGGATTGATAAACGGTGCAATGTTGGGGCACGGTTTAGCATGATCGGATGGCCTTTCAATATATTTTCTAAGATATCCCAAACAACTGCTTCTTTGCGATCTACTAATTTCTTAGCGCTCTTCACAGTTTTTACAA
>SESF01007145.1_pt1 | contig 32857 bp, 24 predicted proteins | sample 3171521 | NCBI WGS metagenome assembly SESF01 (sample SAMN10866945, study PRJNA518727) | freshwater metagenome | biome: subpolar coniferous forest; feature: holomictic lake; material: water; isolation source: holomictic Lake 227, 6 m and 8 m depth | place: Canada: near Kenora, Ontario | collected...
ACCCTCTTGGGTGCATCACCCGGAGGCGCAAAGCGAAAAGCTCTTGTTTTCTTCATTGAATCCCGCCGCGTCCCCCATGAAACTGCTTGCCTTATGACAGACGAAATGATCCTGGTCGTGCGGCGTTCGCTGCTTGAACAACTCGGCATGTTCCATGGCCTCAACTTCGATGTGGAGCGCTACTTGCCCGCGTTGCTGGCCCGCGAAAACAATTTTTTCACGCCCCGCCCCCCGGCTGAGACGAATCCCGACCTAAAACAGATCATTCCGTACGTGCTCCTGGTTCACGACGGCCGAGTGCTCCACTATGTAAGAGGCAAAAAAGCCGGGGAACAGCGCCTGGCGGCCAAAGGATCGATCGGGATCGGCGGCCATATGAACGACGGCGACGAGGGGCTCTTTGCTTTAAACGAAGTGGCTTACATGGAGGGCGTAAAGCGCGAGGTCACCGAGGAACTCAACGTGAACAGCACGTTCACCAACCGCATCGTGGCGCTCCTGAACGACGACACCAACCCGGTGGGCCAGGTGCATCTGGGAGTCGTGCATGTGTTCGAGCTTGCCACCGATCAGGTGACCAAGCGCGAGCAGATGATCACCAACTTGGCGTTCCTCACCCGGGAAGAGTTGGTGGCCTGCCGGGAGAATCTGGAGAGCTGGTCGCAGATCTGCGTGGATAATTTGGATTCGATTCTGGGGGACGCCGGGAAATAGAATGTAGAAGAAGGGAGAGGAGCCGCTCACGAACCCTGCCAAATGCCTACGGTTTTTCGCTCCGGCCCCTACCGGTTCTTCTTCTATGCAGGAGACCGGGATGAACCGCCGCATGTTCACGTGGAACGCGATGAGCACAAAGCAAAGTTTTGACTTCAGCCCGTCACTTTTCACTCAAGCACGGGGTTCAGCCGCAGCGATATCCGTCCCATAAGTCCCATTCCCCCTCTTGCCTTCGACCACCCGTTGGATTTATTCTGGGCATCCACCCCATGGCTGACCCCGCAATCTCAATCCGCAACCTGACCAAGCTCTACCCGATCCCGTTCCGGCGGGAACAGGTTCGAGCGGTGCATGATCTTTCGCTGACGGTGGAGCCGGGCCAGGTCTATGGCCTGCTCGGGCCCAACGGTTCGGGAAAGAGCACAACCATGAAGATCATCCTCGGCCTGGTGTCGCCCACAGCCGGGAACACGCAGATTTTCGGGCGCGATTCCTCAGAGGTGGACAGCCGCGAGGAGGTCGGGTTTCTGCCGGAGAATCCGTATTTCTACAAATACCTGACCGGGGAAGAGACCCTCCGGTTTTTCGGAAAACTCTGCGGAATCCGCGGCGCGGCGCTGAAAGAACGGGCCCGTGAACTTTTAAAGCTGGTCGGACTGGAGGATGCCGCGAATCGCCGGTTGGGCGGGTACTCCAAAGGGATGCTCCAGCGGATCGGCCTGGCGCAGGCGCTTGTGCAGGAACCCCGATTGCTGGTGCTCGACGAACCGACGGCAGGGGTGGATCCGGCGGGTTCCCGCGAAATCCTCGACCTCATCCTCGAATTAAAAACGCGGGGGATCACGATCCTGCTTTGCTCGCATCTGCTCGGCCAGGTGCAGGAGATTTGCGACCGGGTGGGAATCCTCCACCGGGGCAAGCTGGTGCGGGAGGGCAAACTCGCCGACCTGATTTCCGTGGAAAGCCAGACGCAGTTAATCCTTGAAAATGCTTCGCCCGAGTTGCTGGCCCGGATCGAGGCGGACATCGCCGGGGCGGGAGCCACCTTGGTGGAGAAGACCAAGCCGCAAACCACCCTGGAACGGTTTTTCCTGGAGGTAACGAAGTAATATGGAACTCGAAACCGTCTCCCGCAGCCACGTCCGGCATCAGTTTTTTTCGTTCGGGCGCGTTGGGGCCATCGCCAGCAACACCGTGCTGGAGCTGGTCCGCCTAAAGGTATTCTATTTCGTGCTGATCTTCGGGCTGCTGCTCCTCGGCTGCTCGTTTTTCATGACCAACTTCGACATCGACGAGCAGTTCCGGATGCTCAAAGACGTATCGTTGGGATCGATGTCAATCATCACCTGGATGCTCGCCGTGCTGGCCACCGCCATGCTGCTGCCCAAGGATACCGAGGACCGGACGCTCTACACGATCCTGGCCAAGCCGGTGCCGCGCTTCGAGTATCTGCTGGGCAAACTATGTGGCGTTTTTATCCTGCTGCTCATTTCAACGCTGGTCATGAGCGCCATCTTCGCCGCCATGCTTTTCATCCGTGAGCAAACGGCCATTTCCCAAGCAATCAAGGGAGCAGGCCGCGTCCTTAGCTCGAAGGAAATCGGTGAAGTCACCCAAGGAATTCGCGCCGAGACTTTCACCTGGGCGCTCGTTCCGGGAATCATCTCGATCTACGTGAAGGCCGCGCTTTTCTCCGCGCTCACGCTGCTGATCTCCACCTTCGCGTCGTCCTGGATCTTCACGATCGTCATCTCGGCGGCGATTTACGTGATCGGCCACATCGAACCGATCGCCCGCGATTATTGGCTCACCCAACATGGCGCATCCCCGTTGACCAAGGTTTTTCTGGCGCTGATCTCCCTGTTCTTCCCGGATCTGCAACTCTTCAATCTGGTGGACGACATCGTGGCGGGGAACGCCATCGCCCTGGCGCTGTTCTTGAAAACCATGGCTTTGGGCGGCGTGTACGCGCTCGTCTATTTCTTCCTGGCCTACTTCGTCTTTGCCAAAAAAGAACTGTGAAGCCCAAGCGCCGCATCCCCCCGATCATCCCGGTGACTCTCGCGCTGTTGCTTTTCGGCGCGGTCAAGCTGCCGATCGAGCAATCGCTCGATGACGCGCACCGCGCCTCGTTTTTTCGGGGAGCAAAGCTCACCCTGGGGCTGCGCGAACAGATCGGCCAGGGCGCGTTTCTCGCCGCCTTGAGCGGGTACCGTTCGCTGGTGGCCGATCTGCTCTTTCTCGGCGCGTTCACCGCCTGGGAGCGAACCGACTGGGGGAAACTGGTGGTTTTGTGCAACAACGTGACGGCGCTTCAGCCCCGGGTCATCAAATACTGGGAAATGAGCGTCTGTTATATGGCTTACGACGCCAGCGTCGCGGCCCGGAACAATCCGCGCCTGCCCAGGGAAGCTCTCCGGATCAAAGCGGAGCGGCAGTATTGGGATCTCGGGCGCGATTTCGTCGAACGGGGCATCCGCAACAATCCCGACCGTTGGAAACTTTATGAGCGGCTGGCGATCCTGATGAAGGACAAATACCAGAATCACGCCGCCGCGTCGGAGGCCTTCACCAAGGTGTCCCGGTTCAAGGACGCCCCTGAGTACGCCAAGCGCTTTGCCGCCTACGAACTCTCTTATTGCGAGGGCCGGGAAGCGGAAGCCTACGCGCTTTTGCTTCGCTATTTCAACCAAGGCCCCCAGGAACGACTTCCCACGCTGATTGCAAGATTAAAGGCGCTCGAAGAAAAATTGAGCATCCCCCCCGAGCAAAGGATTTACATTCCCGCGAGAAACCACCATTAATACGCGACCTGCCCCACCCGCCTGAGACATGCGTTTTGCTATTTTTGGAGATATTCACGCTAATTTAGAAGCCTTGCAGGCCGTTCTGGCCGATGCGAAGGATCGTGGCTGCACCCATCACGTGTGCATCGGAGACGTCGTGGGCTACAACGCCAACCCCCACGAGTGCGTCCGGATCATCCGGGAACTCGGCTGCCCCGTCGTCAAGGGGAACCACGACGAGCAGGCGCACATGGCGGATTCGCTCGATAATTTCAATCCGCTGGCGGAAGTGGCCATTCAATGGACCCGCAACCACCTGACCGACGAAGATAAACAGTGGCTCTGTTCCCTTCGGCTCATTCGCCAGGTCCGGGACTTCTCCATCGTCCACGCCACCCTCGATACGCCGCATCAATGGGGCTACGTCTTCAACCAGCTCGATGCCGCGGCGAGCTTCAATTACCAATACACCAATCTCTGTTTCTACGGGCACACCCACGCCCCGCGAGCCTACGTGCGGGATACGACGGTGCATTCCGTTCCGCTGGACATCCTCCCCATCGAGGCCGGCAAGAAATACTTCATTAACGTCGGCAGTGTCGGCCAGCCGCGCGATGGCGATTGGCACGCCTCTTACTGCATCTACCACCCCGACAAAAATTACGTCGAGCTGCGCCGGATCGAATACGATATCTACACCGCGCAAGACAAGGTGGTCGAAGCCGGCCTGCCGCAACGGTTGGCCGACCGCCTCGCGCTGGGGAACTAAGGGCGGGCGTGATTATAAGTGGCGTAAATCTTGGAAGTCTCCCACCCTTCAGAGGCGGGAGCGAGCGTTCAAAGGAGCGTGGCCATCTTGGCCGCGCGGGAGAGGCGCCGAGTGTGTTCGGCATCGTTTTTGCTGAGGACCAAAGGTCCGTCCCATACCAGCCTGGGGCATCGCCCCAGGAAAATTCGGAAGGCGAATCAGGGCTGAAAGCCCGCGCCATTCCGGAGGCGATTCGATGGTTCGGGCCTTCAGCCCTAGAGATATCCGAATTAAAAACCTGGGGCGATGCCCCAGGCTGGTATGGGGTCGCGCCGTTGGCGCTGAAAGTTCACCTTCGCGAAGCCTAACCCCCTCTCCCCGTGTCGTTTCGCACCATACTGGTCGTTAAACCGAGTTCCCTGGGGGATGTGGTGCATACCCTCCCCTCGGTCGCGCTCCTTAAACGCGCCTGGCCAAAGGCCACCCTCCGTTGGCTGGTCAATCCGGAATGGGCGCCCCTGCTGGAAGGGAATCCGGATATCGATGAACTCATTGTGTTTCCACGGCGTGAGCTGGGTGGGATTGCAAAACTGCCAAAACAGATCCGCTGGATCAGGCACACCGGGGCGACTTATCAGTCCGAGCTGGTCGTGGATTTCCAGGGACTGCTGCGGAGCGCGATCATCGGTCGCGCATGCCGGGCTCCGGGAGGGCGCTTGATTGGCCTCTCCGACGCCCGCGAAGGCGCCCGCTATTTTTACGACCAAGTGGTCCAAACAGCGGCAAACCCGGAGCATGCCGTTGACCGATATCTGCGGCTTCCCGCAGAATTAGGACTCAAACCCGCCGGGCCGCTCGATTGGCGACTGCCGCAGGGGACCCGGCCTGCGGGCTTCACCCTCGACCAGCCGTTTGTGCTCCTGCACCCGTTCTCGCGCGGCGCGGGGAAATCGCTTTCCGCTGAAGAGACGGAGCTGTTTTGCAAAGCAGCCCCGTTCCCGGTGGTGCTGGCAGGGAAAACAGACGTCGAGGTCACCCCGTCCCGAACCGTCGTGAACCTCTTGAACCGGACGACCATCCCTGAATTGATCTGGCTCATTCGGAACGCACGGTTCGTGGTTAGCGTGGACAGCGGCCCGATGCACATCGCCGCCGCGCTCACGCCCAACCTGCTCTCGATCCATACCTGGAGCGACCCGGCCCTGGTCGGCCCTCATCATCCCGACGCCTGGGTCTGGAAAGGCCGCACCCTGCTTCAAGTTCGCCAATTACGCGAAACCCCGCAGCCTGGAGTTAAGCCGCTCACCGCTCCGGACATCCGGGCCGTCGCGGAGTTCGTAGCGGGGCTGTAGGGCTAATAAACATCCCGTTTGTACCGCTTGGCCTTCTCCAACGCCTCGATATATTCAGCGGCTTGCTCGGGAGTCTTGTTTCCCTCGGTCTGGATAATGTGATCGAGCGCGGCATCGACATTCTGCGCCATGCGGGTTGCGTCGCCACAGACAAAAAAATGCGCGCCCTCCTCTTCGATCCATTTCCAGATCTGGGCCGCGTTTTCAAGCATCCGATGCTGCACATAGACTTTCTCGTCCCGGTCCCTTGAAAACGCTGTGTCCAGCCGCGTGAGGATTCCCTCGGCTAGATGTTGTTCGAATTCCTCGAGGTAAAGAAAATCGTCGCTGCTGCGTTGAGCGCCGAAAAAAAGCCAGTTCTTGCCGGTGGCTCCACTCGCCTTGCGCTGCTGCAAGAAGGCCCGGAACGGGGCGATCCCGGTCCCCGGCCCGACCATGATGATGGGAGTAACCGGGTCTTCCGGAAGGCGGAACCCCTTGGCCACATGAAAAAAGATCGGGACGGCGCCACCGACCGGCACGCGCTCGGCCAGGAAAGTGGAGCAGACCCCTTTACGCAACCGGCCGTGGCTCTCATAGCGCACGGTGGAGACCGTAAGGTGGACCTGCTCGGGATAAGCCATCAGGCTGGATGAAATGGAATAAAGCCGCGGCAACAGCTTTCGCAGATGCTTCACAAATTCCCCGGGCTCGAAATGCACGGAAGGGTGTTCCACCAGCAGATCGATAATCTCGACGCCCTCCAGATAGTGATCGAGGGCGACCTGCCGCTCGGGGTTAAGCAGCGCGTGCAAAAAGGAAGCGGCCTCGCCTGCCTTTTCCGCCAAGGCAGCCAGGAACGGCTTCGGAGCATGGGTGATGGAGTAGTCTTTCCAAAGAGCTTCCCTCAAGGTCTTGGGCTCGCCGGAAGCGCCCGGCACCATTTCATCGCCCGTGCAATGGAGCGCGCAGATAATCTCCTGGACCAGATTCAGGCAGTTGCTCCCGAAAATGCCTAGGGCATCCCCGACTTCATATTTCAACCCCGAGCCTTCCAGCGAGAGTTCATAATGCCGGGTGTCCTTGGCAGAATAAGGACCGGTAAGCCTGCGATTGGCAAGCAGGCGCGCCGGGAAGGGGTTCTTGCGAGACCAGATCGATGTGGTATCTGCCATAAGTTGCTCTTGGAAAACGCGTTCGGATGGCTTCCGAAGCAACGGATTTCCTGCTGCAGTTGCGTGGCACAGTTGACGAAATCGTCACAAAAAAGGAAAATGCGCCAACCCGTGATCCACCAAACTGAAAAAACCATTGTCATTTTAGGGGCAGGACCCGCTGGCCTGACGGCCGCATTCAAACTTTCCCAAGCCGGGAAAAAAGTCACTGTCCTCGAAGCGACCCCTCATATCGGCGGCCTCAGTCGATCGCTCAACCTGTGGGGCCAAACCGTTGACCTTGGACCCCACCGTTTTTTCAGTAAAGACGACAAGATCAACGAACTATGGCTGGCCGCCAGCCGGGGAGAACATCAAATCGTCCCGCGCCAAACTCGCATTTTCTACCAAAACAAATTTTTCCAATATCCCCTGGAAGCCCGCAACGCCCTTAAAAACCTGGGGATTCTCGAAGCCTTCCGGTGCATCGCCAGCTACCTGGCCGCAAAAATCGTCCCCAAAGAAGAAGCCAACAATTTTGAGGCTTGGGTCACCAAACGATTTGGAGCCCGACTCTTCCAAACTTTTTTCAAAACCTACTCCGAAAAACTTTGGGGGATCCCCTGCACCGAACTCCACAGTGACTTCGCGGCTCAAAGAATCAAAAAACTCTCGCTCTGGGAAGCGGCCAAAACCGCTTTGCTAGGAAACAGCAAAAAACACCAGAGCCTCGTCGATGAGTTCCTGTACCCGAATAACGGCACCGGCAGAATCTACGAGAACCTGGTTGAAGAAATCCGAAGAATGGGGGGAGAAGTAAAAACAGCCTGCCCGGCAATCGGATTTCAAATGAACGGAACCAAAATCACGGGAGTAAAAACGCCGGAAGGCATGCTCGAATGCGAGGAACTCATCTCCTCAATTCCGCTCACCACATTAGCCGAAAAAACTTGTCCGACAGAACCGATCAAAACAGCCTGCCGAAATCTGAAATACCGGAACACCGTCCTGGTTTACCTGCTGTGCAACTGCCGGAAGAATCCGTTCACTGACAACTGGATCTACGTCCACAGCAGCAACCTGCGAGTGGGAAGGATCACCAATTTCAACAATTGGGGGGGCACTTTGAATCCAGCCAAGCTCCCGGAAACCATTCTCTGTTTGGAATACTGGACCAACGACACCGAATCGGACTGGCAAACCTGGACGGACGACCAATGGGGGGAATTGGCCATCAAAGAAATGGAGGAAACCGGGTTAATCCGAAAAGGGGAAGCCGTACAAGCCCACACCATTAAAATTGACCGGTCCTACCCCGTTTACAAATTCGACTACAAAGAGCACGTCCAGATCTTAATCGACCAGCTCAAACAGTTTACCAACCTCCAAGTGATCGGCCGCTACGGAGCTTTCAAATACAACAATCAAGACCACTCCATCCTCATGGGATTGCTGGCAGCCGAAAACCTTCTTGGAAAAAAACACAACCTTTGGGACGTCAACACTGACTACGAAGTTTACCAGGAAGAAAAAGGGTAAGAGCCATGTGCGACGGATCTCAAAAGAGGGCTCGCGCCAAGGACGCAAAGCCCGCCAAGTCCAGAAGGAACGGATAGAGACCTCTCTTCCCCTTGGCGTCCTTGGCGTTCTTGGCGCGAAACTTCCTCTGTCTTATTAGGCGGCATCAGGGGTTGCTCACGCGAAAAACGGATTGTGCAACCGCTCTTCGGCGACTGTCGTGAGCGGACCGTGACCGGGACAAAGCACGGCCTCAGAGGGCAGCGTCAGGATCTGCTCGCGATTGGTCCGCAACGCGTCGGCGTAGGAGGCCATGCCTCCGCCCATGGAACCTGCGAACAAGGCGTCACCCACGACGGCGACCGGACGTTTTAGACCATGCACGACGTAAGTGGTGCCGCCTCTGGAATGGCCCCAGGTGAGGCGAGTCTCGATGAGGAGTTTGCCACACGCAAACTCTTGTCCCGCGTCAAAGCCCTCGGCCCCCCGCAACGGTTCGCGGTTGGAAACGTAAGCCCGCGAACCGGTCCGCTCGCGGAGCCTGTCGAGATCATAAACGTGGTCGCCATGCGTGTGCGTAAGGAGAATGCAACGCAGAGTCAGCCCATGATCCCGCAGGAATTCCAGCATGGGCTTGGAGTCAGTCCCGGTGTCGAAGGCGACCGCTTCGGCGGCTTCGCTGTCCCAAATTAAATAAGAGTTCACCAGCATTTCGCCATAGTGCGAATGGAATGCAGTCAGGCCGTCGAGCGCGACCGGGGTGGGCTGGTATTGCGGAAGTTCCACCAGCGCCTGGGCATTTAGCCCAAGTACCGGAGCCAGTTTTCGAATCACGGCAGGATTGAACTGCTCTTCATGAACGCGCTGGAATTCCGCCGCGGAAACCCCGGCGCGCGCAACCACTTCGGAGTCGGCGAGCGCCAGTCCACGCTGGGCCTTTCCGAGCACGTCCGCAAAGTTATCTTCGAGGGCCATCGACATCCTGTGATTTATCCTTTCCAACGTAGAAATCGGAAACGCCGTCTGGCTTCTTCCAAAGAGTGCCCCTCGATAAAATAGGCTGCGGCGGCCCGACCGATGGCCAAAGTGCCAGCGCCGGCCACGGCGCCTGAAATCGCGTTTCCAAATCCCGGCAAAATCTTTACCGCAGCCCGCGCGCCTTCCCGAAACAAGAGGCCCGCACCGATATTAACGCCGAGCGCACCCAGGAAATCCCGGGCCATCCGCAGGGTCCATTCCCGACCGGAAATGTGGATGATCCCGGCAATCAGGATCACCTGCAAGGTCGTGATAAAGGGGAAATCCGCCAAGGGAATGGGTTGAGCGCCGATCCCGGCAGAGACCGCCGAAGCGGAACGGGTCAAGGCGGTGGCGATTTCGCGCTGAACGGCTTTATCCCCGGTTACGCGGGCAAACTCCAGGCGCGCCGCTTCGGGGAGGGCGCTGGCGATGGCGTTCAGGATGTTTTCGCGTCCGGCGCCCGGCACGACAGCGGCGACGCTCGCACTCAGCGCCTCGTCCTCGTGGAGCGCCTCCCAAAGCTCGGCCGTTTGTTGACCCACCGCCACAATGGGAGCCGTGATGCCGTAGCGTTGGCGCTCATACGTTTGCAGTTGCTTGAGCAATGCGAAGGACTCCGGTTGCACCTCTTCGGCGGCGAGAAAAATGAAGAGGTCCGGCGCGGCATCTCCTATCACGCTTCTGGCAAAACGGCTGTCTTGATTGGCGATGGCCAGTTGAAGGCCTCCACGCCGACGGAAGGTGTGCCAAGGTCGCTCGTCCTGCTCGACGCCCGAGTGCCAGTCCGCGTCACCAGCCCCCAATTTCAGATCTTCGGGGTGGGAAAAAAGCACCGACGAAACGAAAGCCTCCGCGTCCGGCCCGACCACCACGATGCGGGGCGCCCGCCGTTCAAGGAATAGCTCCTTCAAAAAAGTCCACTCCCGCTCGATCGGCTTCCGAATCCCGCCCGGCAGAAAACGGAGCAGCTTTTCAAATTTTGAGGTTATCGCTGAGAAGGTTTTCATGATTCGCAGCCCCGGAAAAGCGGCTGGAAGCCGCTTCTACAGTAGAAGCGGCATCCCTGCCGCTTCGTTCCGCTACAGCACCGCCAGGACTTTCTCCACATGTTCATCCGGTTTCACCTTGCGGAAAATCGCCCGCACCTTGCCATCCGCGCCGATGACAAACGTGGAACGCTCCACGCCCATGTATTTCTTCCCGTAGTTGCTTTTCTCAACCCATACGCCATAGGCCTGAACGATTTGCTTGGATTCATCGCTAATGAGCGGGAACGGCAGATCATATTTGCCGATGAATTTCTCGTGACTCTTCGGCGAGTCGGGGCTGACGCCAAAGACCACGGCCTTCTGGGAAAACTGATTCCAGGCATCCCGCAATCCGCAAGCCTGCTTGGTGCAACCGGGCGTGTCGTCCTTCGGGTAAAAATACAAAACAATTGTTTGCCCCGGAAAGTCGCCCAGCGAAACGGGAGCGCCAACGCCATAGCTGCCGCCGGTGGCTGTGGCTGTGAATTGCGGAGCGAGATCGCCAACTTCCAATGCTTTGTCCATTTAAGAAACCATAGCGGAGTTCCGGGAATTTTCCATCCCGGATTGCATTTCAAATGGCGCCCTATCCCGCACTCACCGGAACAAGCGTCATCGTGTCGTTGCCGAAAATATCGATGACCTTCACCGCGATGACGTACCGGCCCGGCTTCGAGTAGGTGTGGCTTGCGCTCGTCAGTTCCAGCTCCCGACTCTGCCGGGTGCGGAAGCTCTGCCATTCGTTCTCGAAAATGTAGGCTCCGGTCCAGCGTTCCTCAAATTCCAGCAATTCCTCCCCGGCAATGACCACGCCCGGAAGCGTGCCTTCCACGCCCATATTTTTCGCCTGCTTGATGATTTCCTTCCGGCTCTCGTAATCGAAATCCACCGCCCAGTAATCCACCCAGTCCGTCCACTTCTTGGTCAGAATGTCCTGTGTGACGATGCCTTGCTTGTCTTTGCTCACCTTCACGAGCTTGCCGGCCTCGCAGACGACCTCGCTCTTGCCCTCCTTCAAGTCGGCGGTGATGGAATCGACCAGGCCTTGCGAGTAATAGACCGAGAAATCCGTGAGTTCGACGGAGATCGAGAGCGGATTTTTCGAGTCGAAGCGTGGGGTGGCCTCGACGTAAGCCACATCGTGAAAACGGACCTGTCCGCGCTCCACGGCGCGCTTGTCGAAGACTTCCGGCGGGATCGTTTTGGGCGCGAGATCGATCCCCTTCTGCTTCGACTCCTCCAGCACGGCGGGGAAAAGGCCCATCTCGAATTCAAAGGCCAGCACGTCCACCCGCGACGCCCCGCGCTTGCGGCATTCGGTGATGACTTCCTCCACGAAGAGCCGCCCCACCGGCAGGTTGATCGGGCCGACGACCACGAGGCGCCCGCCGTTCTTGCCGTGGAAAAAGCCGGATTCAGCCAAGGCCTCGGCGCGATAGGCTTTCAGGATCAACTCGCGAAACTCGCGTTCCTTGCGAGCGAGCGCCTGCTCTTTCTTTTTGGCTGAAAGATTGCCGCCGACATTAAGATAAGCCTGGCGCTCGTAGCGGCCCAGGTTGAGCACCTCGAAGGCCCGGAACGGTTTGCCGCCCGACTTCAACTCGCGCTGCACTTGGATAAGCCGCTTGCGCGTCGTGTGGACGCCGAACTTGCCGAGATCGGTGGCGATCCACTTGCGCCCAAGCTTTTCCGCCACGGCTGCGGTCGTGCCGCTGCCGCAGAAGAAGTCGGCTACGAGATCGCCGGGGTTGCTGCTGGCTTTGAGAATGCGTTCGAGAAGGGCTTCGGGCTTTTGGGTTGGGTAATTTGTGCCTTGATTTGAAGACGCTCCGATTCCCGTGATGTCATCCCATAAGGATTGGATTGAAACGCCCGAGCCTTCGTCGAGGTATTGCTTTTTCTGAGGAACAGTGCCGGGCGATGTCTGAACAATCATCCCCTTCGCAATCAAATCCTTCATCGATGTCTCGCTATAGCGCCAAGCACGGGTGACGCCCATGACTTCGTAAGTTGGGTTTCCCTTTGCCACACCACCTGGCCCAATCATGCTCGTGAGCCTGTATTTTCTACTCGTCCCAGGCTCGGTATATTTGAAGAACGTGCTGATATAGTCTTCTGAGTATGGGAGAAAGATGTTGTTGAAAATATAGGAAGAGGACTTGGCGTAAACGAATACCGTGTCCGTGTTTGCCCCCATGTATTTGCTTCCTTGCCCGATGTTGCCTTTGACCGTGTGAGCACGCTTCCAAGTAATTTCATTAATGAAATTTTCGGTTCCAAAGACCTCACTCATGGCCAACCGAATGAACGAGTTCACCCGCCAATCACAATGCACGTAAATACTCCCCTCCTCGTGCATCAAATCGCGCATAAGGATCAGCCGCTCGTAAATCATGGCGATGAACGAATCCGCGCCGCGCCCCCAGGTGTCGCGGTAGGCAATCTGTTCGAGCAGGTTCGGCTCCTTGTGGAAGGTTTCGCCGCCGATCTCGATGTCCATACTGAAGTCCGCGCCGACATCGAAGGGCGGGTCGATGTAGATGAGCTTGAGCCCGCCGGCGTCCTCGATCTGACGGCGGAGCGCGCCGCTCTTGAGAGAGGAAAGGATGAGCTTGTTGTCGCCCCAGATGAGTTTATTGGTCCACCCCTTCACCTGCCGCCCGCCCATGTCGAACCCGAACTCCCCGTCGTTGCGCTTTTCCTTCCGGGGCTCGTCGATGTGCTCCAGGGTCTGGAACGGAAGGATGGCGGTGCAGACCTCGCGGGTCTTGCCGTTCCAGACGAGTTCCACCTCGCGCTTGTCCGCGAAGAGGAGGAAGCGGTATTTCTCCGGCAGCGGCTTGCCCTGCTCGATGAGCTTGATGAGGTCGCGCTTTTCGGTGTCGGAAAATTCGTAGCGGTCGGTATCGTGAGGGCGGGCCATGGCGGAAAAGGGAGGAGGAAGAAAATTAGGAAACGGACGGTGGTTCGCGCCGGGACATTATGCCGGAGAGTTCCGGAGCATGGAAAAGACGATTGCGGCGGCGTCCGGTCAATTCCCGCAGGAGACCTTTGGCGACCCAGAATTCCACAGCTTTTGAAACCGTGGGGTGACTAAGTTTGTGGACTTCCGAGTGATGACTGATCGTAAGGAGCGGTGAGGCGAAAATGGCGTCCAGCACTCCAGAAGCAGCGGAAGGGGCGCGCCGGGAACTTCTAAGAAGATCGCGATAGTGTTGATAAAGCGTAAGGATGCGCTTTGTGTCTTCCAGCGCGGCACGCGCTTGGTTCCTAACGCCCGTCAGAAAATAACGCAGCCATTCAACCCATGCCCCTTTCTGGCTGACGGCAAGCAGGCTGCGGTAGTAATCATCCCGGTATTCATCGAAAAATCCAGAAAGATAAAGCAGGGGCTGCGAAAGAGAACCGGTAGAGCAAAGAAACAGCGTAATCAGGAGCCGCCCGATTCGTCCATTGCCGTCCAAAAACGGGTGGATACTCTCGAATTGATAGTGAATGAGGGCGCATTTTACCAGAATGGGTTCCGGGGAATCCGAATGAAGGTAATTTTCCCAAGCTCCCAAGCAGGCGTGTAGTTCTTCAGGGGGCGGAGGAACGAAGGTCGCCTCCTGAAGCGACGCGCCAGGCCTTCCAATCCAGTTTTGGGTCCGCCGAAATTCGCCGGGGGTTTTGGTTAATTCGCCCCCTCGCACATTTTGAAGCAGCATTGCATGCATTTCGCAAAGGAGGCGACTGCTGATGGGTAATTCTTGCATCCGCTGCAGTCCGAGGTCGAGGGCACGCACGTAGTTGGCAACCTCCTGAACGTCGGGACGGCGCGGGACGGCCTCCGGCTCCATTTCAAAAAGCACGAGTTCATCCATTTCAGCAATGGTATTCTCGATTCTGGAACTCAGAATTGCTTCGCGCCGCAAGTAGGGGCGAATTAGAAGATGGGGATTTGGCAATAAGCTCCCTGCACCCGAGAGTTCAGCCATCGCGCGATCCGCTTCTGAAAGCAAAGAGGCAAGCGGCCAGTCGATATCCAGTTTTGGCGGCAGAGGGTGCGGGAAAAAGGCGCAGTATCCAGAGGGCATTCGCCGACACTCCCCGGCAGAGGAGGAAGAAAAGTCTTCGGGTTTCATACGATATTGTTTTTCGTTTCGATTGAATTCATTGGCTCGTTATTAAACCAAACTCGACTTCGCTTTAATAAAAATGAATCTTATTTAATCGAAGTCAAGGTTGATCAATCCGCCGTCTCGGCACTGGCCTGCTGCGCTTCATGCCGACAAATGAGGTGGGCGATGGAAGCGAGGGCTTCACCGAAGAGATGAATGTCGATGCCTTGGATGGGGAGCGCGATTTCGCGGAATATCTCGAAGCCCGAACGGGACAACTCGAAAGCGGCAAGCCGTTCATCAATCCAGTGCTTGTGACTCTCGGTCTTGAGGTTGATTCCTCGACCCGAGAGCCACCGCAAAGCATCCCCCATGTCGGTGAGAACGGCACGACATTCGGAAATGGGGTGAATCTCGACGGCGATTTGCACGCCGTCCGGCAGCATGAGCGGCAAAGCGATCACAAGACCGCCTTTGTCCCGCTCTACGGTCAACTGTTCCGCCCAAAAGCTGGTAAGGGCGCGGCGGCAATCTTCTGGATCAAGGGTAATGGTTGCGACAGTAGAATTTACCATAGGTCTGTTCGTCGTCAGCCTTTGTATTCTGTGAAACTCGCGGCCAGCGCGGCGAAAGTTTTCGGCGGATGTTTTTCAAAGCCGTCCTGATCGACACACACGAAATCGTAGCGGGTGCCGTTATCCTCGGCGGCGGTCGCATCGGCGCACCACTGGCGGAGGCGGGCCATCTTTTGTGGGAGATCGAGTTCCTTGCGCCCCTTGGTCTCGACGATCCAGGTGACCCCGTCGGCTGTCTTCACGAAGAAATCGGGCACGTAATTGGAAAGATCCCCGTCGGCTTTCACGTAATCGAGTTTGAATCCAACGGCGAGATAGTTCTTGGCGAATGCCGAGACATCGGACGCTGCGTCGAGAAAGGCGGCGAAACTCAGTTCAAACCCGCCGGAATGAGCTTCGCCCACGATCTTCGTGAAGATGGATTTTTTGGCAACGAGATAAGGGCGGTGCTCGGTGCGGAATGGGCGCGTCTCTCGCAGCCGAATGCGGTCCTCGATGTGGGTGGAACCGGTGTCGGCGATAGTCAGGGCGTTGATGGCAACCTTAAACGAATCGTAGAGGATCTTCCCAGCCTCGGGTTCAGATAAATTGCGGAGGACCACCGGGTCTTCGAGGTCGACCGTTGAGGGCGTGAACAGATGCTCGCGCATGAAGGTTTTCACCTTCCCGTAAAGGACGTCGTAGCCACCCACAAGGCGGAGGTCTTTGAGCAACTGGCGCGCAAAGAATGCCACGACAGAGCGATAGTCCGCGGGACCGGAACCGTCGATTTGAACGGTGTGATGAATTTCCGCGTCGAGCATCGTCTTAAAAACAATTTCGCGCGTCTCCTCCGGGGTGAAGGGTTTGAGGGGGAGTTTCTTGTTTCCCAGCGCCGCCGGGTCGAGCGAATGGAGGTCTTTGAACTCGCGCTGAAAACGGCGGGAGAGCTTGGGAAGCGGAATGTCGAGGGCATCGAGGTTTTTCTCCGTGTCGTCGGTATCCACTTCAACAATGAGCGAATCCTTGCGCGCGGTGCCGCTGCCCATGGGAGCATATTCGAAGCTGACGCCCTCGGTTTGGATGGACTCCACGAAGTCCATGAAAGCGGGGGTGCCCATCACGGAAACCGTTTCGCGCTGATCGCTCCCAAAATACATCCGCCGCAGGCCGCGTCCGAGGGTCTGCTCGGGCAGGATATTCGACTTTGCAGCGTAGGCGCGGAGGCCGACAATATTGGTGACGTTGCGCACGTCCCACCCCTCCTTGAGCATGAGGACGGAAACGATGGCCTTGTAGGGCGATTTCCAGGAGTCGATTTCGTTGGACTGCTTGCGCAGAATCTCGAGTTCCTCCTTGCTCTTACCGGAAGCAGCCTCGGAAATTTCGCCGTTGTTCTTGGTGTGAATCACAAGCACGGCGCCCTGTAACTCGGGGCAAATTTTTTCAAGGTACGCGCCCACTTCGTCGCAGTTGCGGGTGTCGTCCACCATGACGAAGAGGACTGCCTTTTTTCCGAGCGGCTGATGCTCCGCGTAGCTTTTGCGCCACTCTTCCACTCCAAGCGCCAGGTAATCGGCGTATTTCTCCGTAAAGATGGCGCTCTTGCGATCATGCAGTTTCGCCCGGCTGGCGGCGTCTGGCAGGACGGGGTGTTTGACTACGTTCTGGTGAATCGCCTCGACCAACGGATAATCCGAAACGGTCTGGACAAAGATCGATCCATTGTCGTGACGCGGAGTGGCGGTCACGTCCACCTGCAGCGCGAGGCAAAGGTCCTTCTGCAGCATCCGGTGGTGGATGTCTTGAATGGACTTAAACCACGCCATTTTAGGATTATGGATATGATGGGCTTCGTCGTTGAAAATGGCTAATTCGTCGATCTCACGGATGATCTCGCCAAGATCGGCCTTGCTGTCGTTGGTTCTGCCAACCGGCTTCGGCCCGAAGGGATCGAGGAAGTAGTTGCTCAAGTCGTCGTCATCCAGCGAGGGGTCGGGGATGTCGCCGAGAAATACCCGGTGGATATTGGTGAGGAAAAGGTTGCCGGTGTCACGAAGGACGCGCACGTCGTCCTGAACATGGAGCGTGAATTGAAAATCGCCGCGCCAATTGCGGCCTTCGTGTCCGTTCTCCGGCAGAATCGGGTCATTAAAGAAAATTCTGAGGCCATCGAAATCAGCCCTCAGTCGATCAAGCACAATGATGTTGGGCGCGATGATCAGGAAATTCCGCGAAAGGACGGACTCAGGTTCGTAAAGCTTGTGGTAGAAACTCCAAGCAATCAGTAGCGAGAGCACTTTCGTTTTCCCCGCGCCGGTGGCCATTTTCAGGACATAGCGCGGCCAGTTTTCCGAAAACATGCCGGACGAGACTGCACCCGAAGCATCGAAGCGAAGCAGATCAAACTTGTCGCGAGCACGCCGGACTTCATGGAGCCAGATAACGGTCTCAACCGCCTCTCTCTGGGCGAAATAGTAATGGAATGTAGAAAGCGAGCCGTCTGCGTTTTCGAGCAAATGCTCTCGGTCAAACCACCATCGCAGCAAGGCAACCGAAGTTTGGGATGCTCCGGGGTACCCCTGATCCCGCCAAGTTTGAACTTCCCGGCGGACGTTCGCCACAAGGGGAGGAAGGAGTTTCTCGTAAGCATTGCTGCGGAGCGCTTCGTCGGCGGGAAACCAACGCTGCTCCGGGATCAGTGGGGCATACGGGGAAGTCGGAAAATCAGGGTGCAGAGACATTAGGCTGGGTAATGTTCTAAATGACCTACGGCAAAAGCGGAACCACCAAATCGAGCACGCCTTTAGCGGTGTCGTGGACTCCCTGCCGCACGTCGTTCACGGTTTTCTCAGCAGCGGCGGCTGCGAGCCGGGCCGTGAGATCCTCACTCGGGTGATCCGCCGGGCCAGAGAGCCTCACGGGGGTCCAAAGATAGCCGTTGCGGGAGGTGGTAAAGACGCTCTCCTTGGCTCCGGGAACCCACTGAAGCGCCGAGGGGACCACCCCGACTTGAAGCGTCCCCTCGATCTGGCCGGCTTTGATCTCGAACGCGCTCTCGATTTTGAACAGCCCCTCGCTTTCAATCGGAAAACCGTTCACTCGAAGCGTTCCGTTGGAAACCGCCGAACGAACGATCTGCGCAGTTCCTTTGTGAATGCTTTTAAGCACCCCTCCCCTGCCGTTCGCGAGCCATTCAGTTCCGGGTAATTGAATGGCCGGTTCGAGGATGGAATGCAAGGCCACGAATTAACATCGCCGCCCCGGCTGAGCGGGGCGGCTACAGGGCAATACGTGTGGACAGTGTGTGTATATCGCTGTATATTTATTGAGAACGAGCGCGCGTCGAGGTGGACTCCACGCTTCCCATCCTCCCATTCCTGAGCTTACGGTTGCTGTTTTTCCCCAGCCACGCTAAGGGTTTCCTCCACCCAAATGATTTCCGAGCAGGTCATTGAACAAATCGCTGCGGCCAACGACATCGTCGATGTGATCGGCAGCTATTTCCCGCTAAAGCGGGCCGGCCCTGCGTACAAGGCGATTTGCCCGTTCCACCAGGAGAAATCCCCTTCCTTTACCGTGAATCCGGCCCGGCAGATGTTCAAATGTTTCGGGTGCGGCGCGGGGGGCGGGGTGTTCAAGTTTGTCGAGCTCTACGAGAACGTCAATTTTCCTGAAGCCGCCAAGCGGCTGGCGGCGCGCACCGGAATCACCATCGTGGAGGAAGAGCTCAGTGTGGAAGAGGATATCGAGCGCCGGATGCGCCAGCGCCTGCTGGCGTTGCATGCCGATGCGGCGGAGTGGTTCCATACAAACTTGCTGCGGACCAAAGCGGGCCAGATCGCCCGGGATTATCTCAAGGGCCGCGGACTCACCGTGGACGTGGCCAAATCATGGAAGCTCGGATACGCGCCTGACGCCTGGGATGCGCTGACCCGCATGGCGCGGGATCGCGGCTATCGGGATGAGGAAATCCTCGCCAGCGGGCTGGTGACGTTCAAGGAGGAAGAGGAGTCTGGAGGGCGGCCCCAGCATTTTTATGACCGGTTCCGCGACCGCCTGATGTTTCCGATCTGCAATGACCTCGGGGAAGTGATCGCTTTCAGCGGGCGCGTCCTGAATGCGGAAGCGTTCGGCGGGAAATACGTCAATTCCCCGGAGACCCCTCTCTTTATTAAAGGCAACGTCCTGTTCGGCATTCACAAAACGAAGCGGGCGATCATCGAAAAGGGGGCCGCGATCGTGTGCGAGGGCCAGATCGACCTCATTACCGCGTTCGAGTCCGGCGTCAAGAATGTGACGGCCCCGCAAGGCACGGCTTTCACTGAACGCCAGGCGCGAATCCTCAAGCGGTTCGCAGACGAAGTCGTGCTCTGCTTTGACTCCGACGCCGCAGGGCTCAAAGCCGCCGAACGATCCCTCCCTCACCTGCTGGAGGCAGGACTCTCGATCCGCGTGGCCGAAATGCCGACCGGCCACGACCCGGATTCGCTCATCCGGACCGAGGGAGCGGAAGCGTTCTCACGGCAGATCGAGGCAGCCCGGGATTTTTTCGAGTTCCAGATCGAACGGAGCATGGCCACGCCGGAGTTTGCCACGCCCAAGGGCAAAGCGGCGTTTGCCAACAAAATGGCCGAGAGCGTCGCGTTGATTCCAAATAGCGATGCGGTGCTGCGCGAGGCGGTGATCAATAACATCAGCGCCCGCCTGGAGATTTCGGCCGCTCAGTTTACTGCGCTCTTAAACAAAACCAGAATCAAGCCCGCTTGGAAGTCAGCCAAGGAAGCTGAGGAGTCCGGACGAATCGAGCCGCTTGCCCTGACGGTGACCACCCGCCTGCTGTGCCAGTTGGCCATTCTAAGCAGCGAAGCTCGGGCCTGGCTCCTCTCCCAGGAATGGCAGCCGCTCTTTTCCACGGCCCCGGATGCTGAACTCCTGACCAAAGTGATGGCCGCGCAATTTGACATCAGCCAGCCCTCCTCGGTTTCCGCTTTCCTGGCCACCCTCCCGCCCGAAGAGCAATCGGCTCTGGTGGGGTTACTTGACGAAAGACAGCTTCCTGCCGATCCTTTGCGAGCGGCCGCCGATTGCTGGCGGGACTTGGTGCGCCAGGAATTGGAACGCCAGCGCAATGTCTGTGCAGCCCGGCTCCGTTCACCAAACCTCGTTCCCGAAGAGGCGGCGCTCCTTCAAAACCAGATTTTGGAGCTTCAGCAACAGCTCACTGCGCTACGGGGCTGATAAATATTACCGAAACAACTACTTGACGCGCTCCATTGCTCTCCCCATATTACCCGGCCTTTGCCGCCTTCCCCTTGTAAAATTTCACCGATTGGTGGGAGGCGGTGGAGTGCTTTAACTCGCGTGGGTATGACCAATCCGACCAAGAAATCTCCAGCCAAAGTCTCCAAATCAGCCCCAGCCGCGAAAAAAGAAGAAAAATCTGTGCCTTCGAGCGCCGCCAAGACCACTCCCGCTATTAAACCGAAGCTAAAAGCTTCACCCGCAGCCAAACCTCCCGTGCCCCCTGCCAAGGGAGCCCAGAATACCGCCGCGAAGGCAAAGGAATCCAAGGCTGCCGCAGCCCCAAAAGCCAGCAAAGCGCCGGCACCGGTTACCCCAGCTAAAACGGCGAAGGCGCCAAACGCCAAAACGCCAGCACCAGTCGCCGCCGCAAAGCCCGCGAAGGCACCAAAGGCCAAAACGCCAGAAGCGGCTGCACCGGCAAAATCCGCCAAGTCGCCAAAGACTGGCAAAGCGGACAAGCAGAAAACCATTTCCGAACCTCCCGCCGAACTCGTAAAACCCGCGAAAGCGCTCAAGGGCAAAGCCGCCAAGGCCGAATCGAACGGCTCCAAAGAGCCTGCGGTTGCCCCCGCGGCCCCGGTCGTGGCTTTCAGCTTGGACTCTCCGGAGATGACCGAGAAGATGCGCGAGTTGATCAAGCTTGCGAAGGAACAGGGCTACCTGACTTTCGACGACCTCAATGAGGCCCTTCCGGATAGCGTGAATGAACCGGACGAGATGGAAGCGATTCTCAACCGCCTGCGCGGGATGGAGATCGACATCATCGATGCGTCCCAGGTGGACAGCTACAAGGACGGCAAAAAAGAATCCGAAGAGGAAGAAGAGGAAGACAAGGCCGACACCAAACTCGACATCCTCGACGACCCCGTCCGGATGTATCTCAAGCAGATGGGACAAGTCCCGCTGCTGACCCGCGAGCAGGAAGTGGAGATTTCCAAGCGCATCGAAGACGCGGAGTTGAACGTCCAGAAGTTCGTCAACCGCTTCGGGTTCATTGCCCGCGCGTATCTCGATCTGGCCCAGAAACTTATCGAAGGGCGCGAGCGCTTCGATCGCGTGATCCTGGACAAGAAGATCGAGAGCCGCGAGCGCTACATGAAAGCGCTCCCGAAACTTTGCGAGCACGTGGACAAAGCCGCGAACGAAGCCGCAAAGGCCTACAAAGCCGTTCTGAGCCAAGGCGCCAAGGGGACGCACACGAAGGCCCACCAGGAATTTGCAAAAGCGCACAGCGCGCTCCAGAAGTTTTATCCGAAGTTCTACTTCAAGCAGAAGGTGACCGAGGAATTCGTCAACATCGCCGACGAACAGTTCCGCACGGTTTCCTATCTGCGCGACGAAATCGCCAAGCGCGTCAGTTCCAGCAAGCCCGATTCCGCCGCCGTCTTCCAGACCAAGCAAAAGGAAATCCAGACCCGCACCTGGCTTTCTCCCGAAGAGTTTGCCGCCGAGTATCACTCCCTCAAGAGCTGGCTCCGCAAGGCGCTCAAAGCGAAGACCGAGATGGTGGAAGCCAACCTGCGGCTCGTGATTTCGATCGCCAAGAAATACACCAACCGCGGCCTCTCCTTCCTCGACCTTATCCAGGAAGGGAACATGGGCCTGATGAAGGCGGTCGAGAAATTCGAATACCGCCGCGGCTACAAATTCTCCACTTACGCGACGTGGTGGATTCGCCAGGCGATCACCCGTTCAATCGCCGACCAGGCCCGCACGATCCGCATCCCGGTCCACATGATCGAGACGATCAACAAGCTGATGCGGGTGCAGAAGCAACTTGTTCAGGAATACGGTCGCGAGCCGAGCCCCGAGGAAGTGGCCGAGGAAATTCAGCTCCCGGTGGAGCGGGTGCGCGCCGTGTTGAAGATGGCGCAGCAGCCCATTTCACTCCAGTCCCCGGTGGGCGACAGCGACGATACGAGCTTCGGCGATTTCATCGAAGACAAAGGCGCAGAGAATCCGAGCGACATGACCGCGATCATGCTCCTGAAGGAGAAGATCAAGGACGTCCTGGAGACCCTCACCGAACGCGAACGCCAGGTGCTCGAACAGCGCTTTGGCCTCGTGGACGGCTACAGCCGCACCCTCGAAGAAGTGGGCCGCCAGTTCAAGGTCACCCGCGAACGCATTCGGCAGATCGAGGCGAAAGCTCTCCGCAAAATGCGTCACCCGACCCGTATCCGGCAGCTCGAAGGCTTCCTGGAAGCCGACGCCTGCTAGGGAAGAAGACGCGGAGAGGGGGAGACCGCGGGGACGCGGAGAACTGAGACTCCAAAGCTGCGCGCACGTACGGCGTGTAGAGAGGAGGAATGGACGGCATGGACGGAGGAAGCACCTCTTCGTCCATGGAGTCTATTCGGTCCGTGAAGTCCATGCTCAGGCTCCGCCCGGTCGGATGCTCGGCGAATTGAGACAGGATTAACAAGGTTGATAGGATTATCAGGATTAAAGGCAAAATTGACTTCGGCTAAATCCTGGAAATCTTGAGAATCCTGTTAACCTGTCAAAAAAAGAGTGGCGCCGATGCCCGTCAGGCCTTGGGATCGAAGGCCCGGCGCAGGGAATCGCCCAGTAGATTCAGCGAGAGCACCAGCACAAAGAGCGCCGAACTCGCCGCTGTGATGTTCCACCAGACGATCGGCTCGCGGCTGAGTTCCATGCGGGCGGAATCGATCATGATTCCCCAACTCGGCGTCCCGACCGGCGCGCCGACCCCGAGGTAGCTCAGGATCGACTCCACCATCACCAACCCGGAGAACCCGAGGACGGCGTTGATGATCACGAGGTGCATCACATTGGGCAAGATGTGGGAGACGATGATCCGGAAATGGCTTTGACCCAAGGCGCGCGCCGCTTCCACATAGGGCCGCGCGGCCTGCCGGAAGGTCTCGCCACGGATCAACCGGCAAAGGCCGATCCACGAAGTCAGGCTCAGCGCAATCGCCATGCGATCGAGGCCTTTGCCCAGGATCATCAGCACCGCAACCAGAAGAAGGATTCCCGGAATCGAGGCGACGGTGCTGTAAGTGTATTGAACGAGATCGTCCACCCAGCGTTTGTAATAGCCGGCGAAAATGCCGAGGAGCGTGCCGACCGGGATATAGATCAGGCTGGTGAGCCCGCCGATGATCAGCGCGGTTTTGCACCCTTTCAATGTTTGCTGGAGGACGTCTTTTCCCAGCAGGTCGGTACCCAACAGATGCCGTCCTTTGAGCGGGGTGGCGTCGCGTTCCTCATAGGTTGTTGAAGCGAACGGCGCGCTGTAGCCCGCTTCGCGCGGCACCCCCTTGAAAGCGAGATCGAGCACGCTCGTGCGGTCATTGACGAGGAAGCAGTCTGCAAGGCCGAGCAGCAGATAGCCGGCGACCAACACGGCGCAGACCACGCCGACCTTGTCCCGCCGCATCCGTTTCATCGCGCGCCGGGAGCGTTCGGTGCGCAGGTAGGCCCGGAGCATCGCGATGAGAGCAGCGCAACCGAGGAGCAGAAGTGTATTTAGGAGCCAGATGGGCATGGTGGCAGGTTAGAAAGATTTCTGAATGTGTGCCGTAGGCGCTCGTTCCCAAACTCCATTTGGGAACGCACTTGTCCGCGAAACTCTATTTCGCGAACCACCGCAGGCCAAATCAACTCTACAAAAGGCCCTTGAGGATACAAAAGTCTGATCCCGCAATGGAATTGCCGTTGCAATTGCGTTCCCAAATTGAGTTTGGGAACGAGAAACGCGCGTCGCAGCACCACCCCAAAGCGGTGGAGGACCACCGCACTACAAGACGCTTCGCGCCCCCGGCGATTCCGCAAACTGCGCGATAGCGCCTTGTAGTGCTTGCGCTTCTGCGCGGCTTTGGGAGACGACTCCGTTTCGTCCCTTTCCCCCTTCGCGCCTTCGCGTCTTCGCGTGAGATAATTGGAGGCGAGAATTTTCATTGCAAACGGATTCGCGGATCGACCGCGGCGTAGCAGATATCGGTGAGCAGCAGGCCAAAAAGAAACAGCAGCGAGCCGAGATAGACATCCGCCTGAATCACTCCGAAGTCGGACGTTTGAATGGCGGTGGTCATGAGATTGCCCAGGCCCGGCACGCCGAAGAAGCTCTCCAAAACCAAAGTGCCCATGATCAGAAACGGGAGCGACGCGACAACCAGCGTGATGATCGAGATCATCCCGTTCTTCAACATGTGGACCAGCAAGACGCGGGCATGGGACGCCCCCTTGGCCTGCGCGGTGCGGATGTAGTCGGCCCGAACCTCCTCCAAAAAAATAGCGCGATACATCCGCACGTCGGCTCCGAGCCCGCTCAGCACCATGATAGCCACAGGCAGCGCAACGAACCGCGCGGTGGTGAGCCCTTCCAGGTTGAACCCGAACGCCGGGAAGTAGCTGAAGAGGTTGGCCGCGACCCATTGGCCGAAGATGACATAGACCGTAATGGGGATGCTCATCGTGGCGACGCACAGGACAACGCCCCATCGGTCAATGAGCGACTCGCGGACAAACACCAGAAGCAGCGAAGCGCCCAAACCGAGGGTGAGCCCCACGACAAACGCCGGGAGCGTCAGCAGCAACGAGGGAATCGCGCCGCGCTTGATCATATCGATCACCGGTTCGTCGGTGGCGAACGATCTGCCGAGATCGAATGTGGCAAACCGCTTGATGCTGTGAAAGAAAAGCGCATCCAGCGGATTTTTGCCCGGCTCAGTATTCACGAAGCGCGGGATTTCCTTCCCGCGTTCGTCCACATAGCCGTGGTTGTGGAGCCAGTTGTCGAGCGCCTGGGCCGAGGCTTTTGGTCCCAAAATACGGAACGCCATCTGCCGAGGGGTCGTGACAACGTTGAAAAGAACGAACGTGATCAGCATCACCCCAAGGAGGATGGGCACCATGTAAAGCAGTCGTCGGATCAGATAGGTCAGCATGGCGGGCAATTACAAATTTCTCTGTTTCACCCAGACGGCCGCGTATCCGAGCACAAGGGCGACGATTCCTGCCAGCACCCAGGTAGGCCACCAGGGGGTCTGGTTCCATTCCCGCTGGCACTGTTCGCGCAGCGCCGGGTTTAGCGAACCGTATTTAAGGCCGCCGGCCAGCATTGGGTTTGAAGAAATCCGCGGCAGCCACGGCTGGCTCAGGGCGAAAGCGACCGGATGCGAGGTGAAGATGACCGGGCATTCCTCGACGAGAATCCCCCTCAGTTGCTGAATGATTTTGAGCCGTTCCGGCCCGTTATCCATCGTCGCCATGCGCTCGAAAAGAGCGTCGAATCCGGGGTTGGAAAACCGGACATAGTTGCTCCCCTGCGGCGGGATGTTCTTGCTGTAAAAGAGAAAAAAGAAATTCTCGGGATCGGGGTAATCGGCATTCCAGCCCGAGCCGGTGTTGATCTGGAACAAGCCGCGCTGCTGTTTGTCCTGGAATCGGGACCAGGTGTTTTCCTCGATCTTGCAACCCAGCCCCAACTGCTCAACCTGGCCTTGATCAAACTCGGCGCGCTGGCGGCTCTCGGCGTTGCCGGTCATCACGTCCAATGTGAGGACAACCTGCTTGCCTGTTTTCGCGTCGATGCCGTTCGGGAAGCCCGCTTCGGCCAATAGTTTCTTTGCCTGTGACAGGTCTTCGGTTCGATACGGGTTCTTAAAATTCGGATCGTACCCGATCACCCCCGGCGGAAGGAGTTGTTCGGCTTTGACGTCCACTCCGTTTCCAAAGACCGCGTTGGCGCGTTGCTCGTCGTAGGCGGTTGAGAGCGCCTGCCGGAGCTTCTTGTTCTTGCCGACCAAGGGATCATCCATGTTGAACTGCACATAAAACGTCCCCGGCTCCACGTCCCGGTAAAGTCTCACGCCCTTGGCCTTGTATTTTTCGGAAAGCGTCTGGCCCGCAGTAATGACGGTGTTGAAGACGTCCTTGCTGACCCCGTAGTTGTCCAAGTAGCCCTGCCGGAAGAGAAGCCAGGCCGGCACGGCTTCGCGAATGACGGCGAACTGCACCTCGTCCACGAATGGCAACGGCTTGCCGGAGAGGACCGCGAACCGCGCGTCGTCTTCCTTTGGCCAGCCCCCGGTCGGGAAGCGCGTGGCACTGTAGCGATCATGCCGCACGAGCCGGAGCAATCGACTGCGCGCCCATTCCGCCACGCGATAGGCGCCGGTGCCGACCGGATGAAACTTGAATGGGTCGCGGCCCGCTTTGCCATCGTAGAACTCCACCGCCTCATGCGGAACCGGAGTCGTGAACGGCATCGCCAGCCAGTATTGGATTTGCGGATACGCCTTCAGCAGATTGAGGCGGAAGGTGTGATCGTCGATCACCGTGATGGCCTCGGTGGGCTTGGAGTAATCGAATTTTCCGGCCTTGCGCGCCTCCACATAAGCCGGGCCTAGCCCTTTGATGAACTCCTGAAGGGTCGAAAGCACCGGGCATTCCACCGCCGGGTCGGCAATGCGCTGGAAGGTATAGACGAAATCCGCCGTGGTCAGTTCCCGTCCTCGTCCGCCCGAAAAGCACGGGGCGTCGTGGAAATAGATCCCTCGCTTGATATGGAACTCATACGCCTCGGTGCCATCCGGATTTTGGATGCGGATCGGCATCGATTCCGCAAGGCAGGGTTCCAGTTCGTAAGGGTCGGTTTTGAATACGCTGTATTGAAGCAGGCTTTCATAGACCTGCGAGATCACCGCGTTGCCGAGCGTGTCGTAACTGTATTGCGGATCAAGCGAACGCGGATCGTCGGGAATCCGCCGATAGCTCACGACCCACGGCGAGCCGTCCGGGCGTTTTTCGTGCAGCGGCTGCGGATGCGGATTATTGCCGCAACCGGCCAGCGCCAGAGTTGCCAACACGGCGAGCCCCGCCATGATGCCACGAATTATTGGAACTATTTTCTCCCCGTTCATCCAGTTTGTGTGGGGGGAGTATCGGGGCGGGGCGGCGAGGAATCAAGGACTTCGCGCCATTGCGCAATGCAAGAAGAGACTCACGCGAAGGGGCGAAGACGCAAAGGGGATTTGCGATGGCAGGGTTCGAGTAATTCGGGAGAGCCAGAGCGCGGCGAAGGCGGCGAAGCACAGCTTCGAAGATGGGTGCGTTACCAAGTGAAACTTGGTAACGAGGGTTTAAGGGGGCGTCGGGACGGGTAGTAGAAGCGGCATCTTGCCGCTTCGGTCCCAGGGAAAGCGGCTGGAAGCCGCGTCTACTGAAGAGTAATCGGCTCGGGATCTTCCCCTTCGCGACTTCGCGTGAGATCAAACAAGCTCACTCCGCTGCCTTACCGCTCGCGGAACGTAATCCGGGCCTTGGTCAGATCGTAGGGCGAGAGTTCCACTGTCACTTTGTCGCCGGGAACAATGCGGATGAAATTCTTGCGCATTTTCCCGGAGATATGAGCCAAAACGACCGTGCCGTTTGGGAGCTTCACATGGAACATGGTTCCGGGCAAAACATCGACAACAGTGCCTTCGGTCTGGATTCCCTCTTCTTTGGCCATGAGCTTGAGTGGGTGCAGGTTTGAACGATTGCGGAAAGAGTTTATCACCGCGCCGATCAACTATCAAGCTGTTCCAAGACTTCATGGGTGCGCCGCTGCCAGCGCAACCTCGCAATATAAGGATCGACCCGGGCCAGGAGCAGATAGGCCACCCGCTCAAGCAATCGGGTCCACATCCCCCGCGTGCGCCAGACGGCCGGGTGCAGCCTGCGGCAATGCGCCAGGTCCGATTCAAAAATCTCTCTCGCCTCTTTGGCTGCTTCCAAATCATTCAAGCGCACGGTCAACTCGTAGTTAATATTCAGGCTTCGCGTGTCCAGGTTTGCCGAACCGACATAAACCACGTCATCGATGAGCACGAGCTTCGCGTGGAGGATCTGCGGCTGATATTCGAAAATCTGAATGCCCGCGCGCATGAGCTTTCCATACAGGCTCGAACTCGCGAGTTTCGAAACCGGCACATCGGTCAGTCCCGCCAGGATCAACTGGACTTCCGCGCCTCGACGCGCCGCTCGCATCATCGCCCGGCGAAGCCGCCAGGGCGGCAAAAAGTAAGCGCAGATCATCCGCACCCGCCTTGCCCGCGCCAGGTCCCGGATGAGCGAGCGCTTGAGCGCGCGGTGGCCGCGCCCCGGTTCGCTCAGCAAAAGGGTCCAGTTCGGTCCGGCGATGGTCGACTCAGGCATCGGCAACAACTGTGGAAACAAAGCCGGCCGGGAATTCGCCTTGGCAAAGAGAGTGACAAAGCTGGCCGCCAATATTTCGACCACCGGCCCCTGAAGCTCCATGCCGAGATCGCGCCACCCCTGCGAAACTCCGTCGCCATAGTAAACCTCTCCGATGTTAAACCCACCGATAAACGCGATCCGGCTATCGATGATCAGCAATTTGCGGTGATTCCGACGGCCATAGCGTTGCGAGGTGCTGAAGGCGCTAAACCAGCGGAACTCGCCCCCGGCGCGGATCAGGGGCGCCCAGAAACCCGAAATCAGCCCGATGGACCCCAGCGCATCGACAAGCACCTGGACCCGAACTCCTCGCTGGCGGGCTGCGACAAGCGCATTCAGAAACCGGGTCCCGAGCGGCCCGGGAGTGAAAATGTAAGTCTCCAGGGCAATCGATACCGTTGCCTCACCGATCGCGGCGAGCATGGCGTCAAGCCCCATTCCGCCGGTCCGCAGCCAGCGGAATACGGCGTTCCCGGAAGCAGACGAGATGGAGGCTACGGTCGGCACGGTTCAGCGCAGAGTTTTAGGAAATTTTGGACGGCATGTCATTTCAAGTTTTTCGTGCGTGGGAGGCAATAGCGGCGTTTCGGGATGATGAAAGTAAGTCACTGCTAAATTCTCTGCTTTCTCTTCGGGCGTTGGCCGCATAGATTTTCGTTCCGCTTCTTTTTTAATCCATTCGTCGCCGTGAGCAGCTACCAGGTTTTTGCCCGTAAATACCGTCCACAGACCTTCGACTCTGTCGTGGGGCAGGAGCATATTACCCAGACGCTCAAGAACGCGATTGCGACCAATCGGCTTGCACACGCCTATCTCTTTGTGGGGCCGCGCGGAACGGGCAAGACTTCGACGGCGCGCATCCTGGCCAAGGCGCTCAACTGCATCCACGGCCCGACGGTGAATCCGTGCGGCGAGTGCGACCCGTGCCGTGAAATCGCCGCGGGCAATTCGCTCGACGTGCTGGAAATCGACGGCGCCAGCAACAACGGCGTGGAACAGGTTCGCGAACTCCGGGAAAACGTCCGGTTTGCCCCGACCCGCGGCAAATACAAGCTGTACATCATCGACGAGGTTCACATGCTCACCACGGCGGCGTTCAACGCGCTGCTCAAGACGCTGGAAGAACCGCCCGAGCACGTCAAATTTATCTTTGCGACGACCGACGTCCAGAAGGTGCTCCCGACGATCCTCTCCCGCTGCCAGCGCTTCGATCTGCGGCGGATTCCGGCTGAATCGATCGCCCGCCACCTCGAATACATCGCGCATGAGGAGAAGATCCAACTCGACCACGACGCCGCGCGCACCATCGCCAAAGGGGCGGAGGGCGGATTGCGCGATGCCGAGTCGATGCTCGACCAGTTGGTGGCTTTCTGCGGGGAGCGAATCACCGAGCAGGACGTGCTGTCAGTCTTTGGCTTCACCGCATCCCAAACCGTTGCTTCGCTTTGCGATCATCTGCTGGATGGCGATTCCTCGGCAGCGCTCGGAGCCGTTCAGCAACAGGCGGAAGCGGGCCGGGACCTGAGCCGGCTCATGGCCGATCTGATCGGGCATTTGCGAAACCTGCTGGTGGCCAAAGCGGACCCCGATGGGATTCGGGCCGAAGTGGGCGACGAGACGCTTGCTGAGCTCCAGGCGCAATCCGACCGGATCGCGATGGATCGGTTGCTGGATTTAATCGAACAATTTGCGGCGGCAGAAGGCCGGATGAAATGGGCACCCAACAAGAAGCTCCATTTTGAGATTGCAGTGATCAAGGCAATCCAGACGCTGGGGCAGACCTCGTTGACCGAAGTGCTCGAAGCCCTGACGGCACTGCGCACCGGTGGCGAACTGCCAACGCTCAAAGAGATCAAAGCAGGGAAAACGGCAAGACCCGAGGGCACGAGCGCCCCAAGGAAAGTCGAAGCCCCAGCGCCGAAACCCGCGCCCGCGCCAAAAGCTGCGCCTGCGCCGGTCCATGAAGGGGGAATGGACGAACACGGACTGACACAGACGAAACCCGCTCCTGAGCCGGTCCATGAAATCCATACCGCCCATGAGGTCCAGCCTCCCACTCCGGAAAATGGACCTGATGGACCCCGGACCCCGGAGCCCCTGCCGACACCGACCCCGGCCAAACCGCCGGTGGCTGAACTCGCGCCTTGGGATGATCGGCCCGCTGTGACTGCGGCTGTGGTTGCTGAACCGCCCGTTGCGGTTTCCGCCCCCGTGCTCGCCAGGGAGTCCCTTGAACTTGCACCCTGGGATGAGCTTCCCCTGGCTGCGGAACCGCAACGCGCAGAAGAGCCGCTCCTGTTCGCCGCAGACCCCGTTCCCCCCAGCCTCGAACCGGTCGTCGTGGCAGCTCCCGAGCCTGAGCCACCGAAGGTGTGGCGGCACCCGCAGGAGCTCCCTCCCGAGCCTCCCGTGGCGCCCCCTATCCCGGAACCGGTTCCGGCATTCGAGGAACCGAGTCTGATCCAGGAAGAACCCGCGCCGGAACCTGAGCCCGAAGTCGAATCGTTGGATTCAGCGCCGGACCTTGCCGCCCTCTGGTTGAAGATTTTCCAGGCGCTCGACTTCAAACCGATGCTTCAGAACTACCTGCGCAAAGGGGCGCTCGTTGAGGTCAACGATGCTTTCTGCACCATTGGCTTTCCTGAAGACCAGGGAATGTCCGTGCAACGGTTGCGGAAACCCGATGCCCGCAAGCTGCTGGAGGACGCGGTGCTTGGCGTGACCGGCAAGCCGCTGAGGGTCGAAGTCGAGGTCCGCTCCGACGTGGAGATCGTGCCGCTCGTTATCCCTGAGAAAGCGCCGGAACCGGTCGTGGACCCGATGGAACTTTTCAAAAACGACCCGCTCATCCGGCAGGCGTTGGAAATCTTTGCAGCACAAATTCAACCGAACTGATCTATGAACATCCAGAAGATGATGAAACAGGCGCAGAAGATGCAGGAGCAACTCGCGCGCGCCCAGGAAGAACTCGCCGACAAAACGGTGGAAGTAACAGCCGGAGGAGGCAAGATCACCGTGGTAGCCACCGGCGCGGGCGATGTGGTTTCCATCAAGATCAGCAAGGACGTGGTCGATCCCGAGGACGTCGAATTCCTCGAAGACCTCATCCTGAGCGGAGTCAAACAAGCCATCGCCAAGGCCAAGGATCTGAACCAGCAGGAAATGGGGAAACTCACCGCAGGCATGGGGCTTCCTCCAGGCCTGATGTAATCCCCCGGTTCCCCATGGATCTTTCACGACATATCGCAGAGCACGTCCGCGACATCCCCCGCTCGGGAATTCGCGACTTTTTCGAAGTTGTCCAGACGATGACCGACGTCATCTCGCTGGGCATCGGCGAACCGGATTTCGACACCCCCTGGCATATCCGCGAGGCCGCCATCTACTCCCTGGAAAAAGGACGCACCGGCTACACCTCCAATCTCGGGTTGCCTGAACTGCGCGCGGCAATCGCCAAATACGTGGAGAAGAATTTCCACGTGGGTTACAACCCGAAGAACGAGATCATCGTCACAGTGGGCGTCTCCGAGGCGATCGATCTCGCCCTGCGCGCGATCATCAATCCCGGAGACGAAGTGCTCTATCACGAGCCGTGTTACGTCAGCTACGCCCCGACGATCACGCTCACCCATGGCGTGCCGGTTGGGGTAGCGACCCGGGCGGAAGAAAACTTCCGGCTCACCGCGGAGGCGATTGCGGCCAAGATCACCCCACGCACGAAGGCGTTGATGCTAAATTTCCCGACCAACCCGACCGGCGGCACGCAAACCCGGGCGGAACTGGAAAGAATCGCCGCCCTCTGCGTGAAGCACGACTTGGTGGTGCTCTCGGACGAAATTTATAGCGAGCTGACCTACGACGGCGCAGAGCACATCTCGATTGCTTCCCTGCCGGGGATGCGGGAGCGCACGGTGTTTCTCCACGGGTTTTCGAAGGCGTTCGCGATGACCGGATTCCGAATCGGCTACGCCTGCGCCCCGGCGACTTTGACGGAGGCGATGATGAAGATTCATCAATACGGGATTCTGTGCGCCTGCACGACGACGCAGGATGCGGCCATTGAAGCGCTCGAGAACGGCACGTCCGAGATGCTGAAAATGCGGAAGGAATACGAGTCGCGGCGCAATTACATCGTCCGAAGTCTCAACGACCTTGGGCTGGAGTGCTTCAAGCCGCTCGGCGCGTTTTACGTTTTCCCGAATATCACGAGCAGCGGCCTGAGCAGTCGCGAGTTTTCGCTTGGCCTGCTGGAACAGAAAAAAGTCGCCGTGGTGCCCGGCCCGGCCTTTGGCCCGAGCGGCGAAGGTTTTGTGCGGTGCAGCTACGCAACCGGAATCGATCAGATCAAGGAAGCCGTCAAACGCATCGGCGAGTTCTGTCAAG
>SESF01029850.1_pt1 | contig 32817 bp, 34 predicted proteins | sample 3171521 | NCBI WGS metagenome assembly SESF01 (sample SAMN10866945, study PRJNA518727) | freshwater metagenome | biome: subpolar coniferous forest; feature: holomictic lake; material: water; isolation source: holomictic Lake 227, 6 m and 8 m depth | place: Canada: near Kenora, Ontario | collected...
CAAGGGCAAGATCCGCGGCAACGCCACGGCCTGCAACACGCTTTCGTTCGGCGATTTCGGCATCCAGTCCCTGGACCGTGCCCGCCTCCCTGCGAATCAGATCGAAGCCGCCCGTATCGCCATCTCCCGTTCGCTGAAGCGTAAGGGCAAGATGTGGATGCGCATCTTCCCTCACACCCCTGTGACCCGTAAGCCTGCCGAAGTCCGAATGGGCTCTGGTAAGGGCAGCGTCGAGTACTACGTCTCCGTCGTCAAGCCGGGCACGATGCTCTTCGAAGTCGGTGGTGTAACTATCACCGTCGCCCGCGAAGCCATGCGCCTCGCTGACACCAAGCTGCAGGTCCGCTGCCGCTTCGTCGCCCGCGAAGAGCTCGAAAAGTATTGATGCTTCCGGCCCTGAACACTCATAACTGACCCTTTTCACCGATGTCCAACTACCGGAAAGACAAGCCCACCGCCGCCACTGCCATCCGCCCTCTGGCGCCGGCCGAACTGCAGAAGCGTATTCGCGAAGCCCGCGAAGAGCTCCTCAGCCTCCGCCTCAAGCAGGCTACTGGCGCCGTCGAGAACCCCGCCCGCTTCCGCGCCCTGCGCCGCGACGTGGCTCGATGCATGACCGTCCTTTCCGGCAAGTCCGTTGCCGTTAAGAAGAAGTAACCCATAACCCGAACCGATTTCCCGATGTCCGAGTCCCGCTCCAACCGTAAGACCCTCCTAGGTCTGGTCGCCTCCCGTTCCGGAGACAAGACCGTCAAGGTCAACTTCCAGTACACCGTGCCTCACCCCGTCTACGGGAAAGAAGTGAAGCGCCGCACCGTCCTGCACGCTCATGATGAAAAGAATGAGTGCAAGGCCGGCGATAAGGTCGAAATCATGGAAACCCGCCCCCTCTCGAAGCTCAAGCGCTGGCGCGTGATCCGCGTCGTCGAAGCCGCGAAGATCGCCGCCCAGTCCATCGAAGACTGAAGCCAGGCCTACCCTCCTAAGACCTTTATAACATGATTCAGATGCTTTCTCGGCTCGAAGTAGCCGACAACACCGGGGCCCGCAGGGTCCGCATGATCCGCCGCCTCGGTCAGCTGACCGATACCGCTGGCGTGGGCGATATCATTATCTGCTCCGTCAAGGATTCCACTCCTGACGCCCAGGTGAAGAAGGGCTCCGTCTGCCGGGCTGTCATCGTCCGTACCGTCGCTCCCATCCGCCGCGCGGATGGCAGTTATCTCCGCTTTGATACCAATGCCGTCGTCATCCTCGACGAAAATGGTAACCCCAAGGGCACCCGCATCTTCGGGCCCGTTGCTCGCGAACTCCGCAGCAAGAACTTCATGAAGATCATCTCCCTCGCTCCCGAGGTACTCTGAAAACCATGTCCAAGACCGACATCAAGAAAGGTGACGAAGTCGTCGTCATCGCCGGCGCCGAAAAAGGCAAGCGCGGCAAAGTCGTCAGCTATAACCGTGCTGACGAACGCCTCACCATCGAAGGCCTCAACCTCGTCAAGCGCCACCTGAAGCGCACGCAGGACGGGCAGGGCGGCATCACCGAACGTGAAGCCCCCATCCATCGCTCCAACGTGATGCTCGGCTCCCTCTGGGACGCCCGTCGCGCCAAGAAGCCGGCCAAGGCCGCCAAGAAATAATCTAGACGAAACCACCCGAGATTTAATACGCTAATGGCAACTGTCCCTTACCTCAAGAAGGTCTACCTCGAGAAGGTCGTCCCCGATCTCATCAAGAGCCGCGGCTACAAGAACGTTCACCAGGTTCCTAACCTGAAGAAGATCGTCATCAATTCTGCTTTCAAAGCCGAAGCCGACAAGGGCCACATGGCCGAAGTCGTCAAGGATATCACCAAGCTTTCCGGCCAGAAGCCGATTATCACCAAGGCCTCCAAGTCTGTCGCCGCCTTTAAGGTGCGCGAAGGCATGCCGTTGGGTTGCGTCGTCACCCTTCGTGGCGCCCGCATGTGGGAGTTCTACCTCCGCCTCACCGCGGTGGCACTTCCGATGATTCGCGACTTCCGCGGCACCTCCAACCGCCTCGACGGTCGCGGCAACTACTCCCTCGGCATCGCGGACCATACGATCTTCCCTGAGACCCAGGCCGACGGTTCCCAGCGCGCCAACATCGGTATGGACGTCATTATCGTGACCTCTGCGCAGACCGATGATGAAGGCCGTGAACTGCTTCGCCTCCTCGGCATGCCGTTCCGTCGCTCCAGCACGGCTGACGCCGCCGCCGCCACCGCCACCGCCGCCGTCAAGGCCTAACCCTCCAACTCCTTACCAGCATGGCCAAGAAGTCCGTCATCCAGCGCGCCCTCAAGCGCGACCGCCTCGTCAAGAAGCACGCCGTCAAGCGTGCCGAATTGAAGAAGATCCTGTCCGACCCGAAGACCACCGAGGAGGCGTTTTACGACGCTCAGCGCAAACTCGCTAAGCTCCCTCGTAACTCTTCCAAGGTTCGACACAAGAACCGCTGCTCCATCTCTGGCCGTCCTCGTGCGTTCATCCGCAAGTTCGGTCTCTCCCGTATCACCTTCCGTGAGCTCGCGCTCAACGGCCAGATTCCCGGCGTCACCAAGGCCTCCTGGTAATCCAACAGAAAAACAAAACCATGTCCGCTTCTACTGACACCGTCGGGGATTTCCTGACCTCTATCCGCAACGCTTCGCAGGCCAACAAGGCCGCGATTACCGTCCAGTGGTCCCGTCTCCGCGAGGGTCTCGCCAAGATTCTGGTCGACGCCGGTTATATCACCAACGCCCGCAAGGGTGAACGTGAAGGCCTCCCTGTGCTCGAAATCACCCTTAAATACGTCGCTGGCGTTCCTGCCATCACGAGTATCGAGCGCGTCTCGACCCCTGGTCGCCGCGTTTACGCAGGTTACTCCTCTGTCCCGAAAGTCATCGGTGGCATGGGCGTCTCCATCCTCACCACATCCCGCGGCGTCATGACTGACGCCGAAGCCCGCCGCCAGAAGGTCGGTGGCGAACTCCTGGCCAAGGTCTGGTAAAGACCCGACCCCAACCCTAAACAAGAAACGTCATGAGCCGAATTGGTAAGCAGCCCGTCAATATCCCCGACAAAGTCACCGTTGCCGTCAAAGGCAATGTTGTCGTCGTCAAGGGGCCCAAGGGCGAACTCTCAAAGCCCTTCCCGAAGGAAGTCGGCGTCGTTGCCGACGCCAAGGTCGTCAACGTCACTGACCTCACCGAGGTCAAGGATAAGGACGGAAAAATCACCAAGCCCGGCTCCGCCGGTGCCCTTCACGGGACGATCCGCGCGATCATCCGTAACATGGTCGAAGGCGTAACCACCGGTTACTCCAAGACCCTTCTCATCGAAGGCGTCGGCTTCAAGGCCGCGCTCAAGGGCAACGTACTCGACCTCGCGCTGGGCTATTCCCACCCGATTCGCTACACCGTCCCCGCCGGCGTTAATGTCGTCGTCACCGATGGCACGAAACTACTCATCACCGGAGCCGATTGCCACATGGTCGGCCAGGTCGCCGCCTCCATCAAGCTCTACAAGCCCGTCGAGCCATACAAGGGCAAGGGTGTCCGCGTTGAAGGTGAATACGTCCGCCGCAAGGAAGGCAAGAAGACGGCCTAATCCGCTAGCTCACACATTCCATGAAACTGCAGAAGAAGAATCTCCTGGCGCAGAAGCGCCGCTGGCGCATCCGCAAGACGGTTCGCGGCACCGCCGCTCGTCCCCGCTTGGCCCTCAAGATGACCCACATGCATCTTTATGCTCAGGCTATCGACGACGACAAGGGTGTGACCCTCGTCTCTCTCGCCACCACCTCGAAGGATCTCCGCGGCCAGAAGCTGCGTCCGACCGTCGCGGGTGCCACCTCGTTCGGCACTGCCTTCGGCGCAAAAGCGAAGGCCGCCGGCGTCACCACGGTTGTCTTCGACCGCGCCGGTCGCCGCTACCACGGAACCGTCAAGTCGTTCGCCGAAGCCGCCCGTCAGGCCGGCCTGAGCTTCTAATTTCATGAGCGAAGAAATCAAAGCCCCTGCGGCCCCTGCCGCTCCCGCCGCCCCTGGCGCCCCTGGCCGTTCCGGTCCTGGTGGCGATCGTCGTGGTCCCGGCGGCCCTGGTGGCCCTGGTGGCCGACGCAGTGGTCCTGGCGGACCTGGCCGTGGTCCACGTCGCGACAATCGTAACGACGCTCCGGCGTCTGAATACAACGACAAGGTCGTCCACATCAACCGTTGCTCGAAGGTCGTCAAAGGCGGCCGTCGTTTCAACTTCGCTGCGCTCGTCGTGGCTGGCGACGGCAAGGGCCGCGTTGGCGTCGGTTACGGCAAGGCCAAGGAAGTCCCTGATGCTATCCGCAAGGGTACCGATCGTGCTCACCGCGCCCTCGTTCGCGTTAATCTCCGCGGTAACACCATTCCTCACGAAGTTGTCGGCCATGCTGACGGCGGCGTTGTCATGCTTCGGCCGGCTGCTCCTGGTACCGGTCTGATCGCTGGCGGCGGCGTTCGTGCGGTCCTGGAAGTTGCCGGCTACAAGGACGTCCTTTCGAAGTCCATGGGTTCCAATAACCCTCAGGCCATCGTGAAGGCCACCTTGGACGGTCTGTCCAAGCTCCGCACCCTCGAACAAATCAAGGCCCTTCGCGCCTAAGCGAAAACCAAAGACATGAAGCTCCATTCTCTGCCCGCTATCAAGGGCTCAACGCATCGCCATAAGGTGCTCGGCCGCGGTCGCGGTTCGGGTCACGGCAAGACCTCCGGTCGTGGTCACAAAGGCATGAAGGCCCGCTCCGGCGGCGGTCATCGCCCCGGCTTTGAAGGCGGCCAGATGCCCCTTTACCGTCGTCTGCCCAAGCGCGGCTTTAACAACGTCAACCGCATTGATTACGAAGTGCTGAACGTCCGTGACTTCGAAGAACTCGAAGGCAAGTCCTTCGGTCTCGAAGAACTCAAGGCCGCTGGGGTGCTTCGTTCCGCAGCCCTCCTTCTCAAGATCCTCGGCACGGGAGAAATCACTCGCGCCGTGACCGTCAAGGCCCACCGTTTCTCCGAATCCGCCAAGGCGAAGATCGAGAAAGCCGGCGGAAAGGCGATTCTGATCGAAGTCAAGAAGTCGGCCACCGCCGCTGAGTGAGCCTCGGCTCGCCCTCCTCCTCGATGTTCTCGGCCTTCGCCAACTGCTGGAGGATTCCTGAGCTCAGGGCTCGGCTGATCGCGACCGTTGCACTGGTTTTCGTGGCCCGTATCGGCGCGAATATCCCGTTGCCCGGTATCGATCCGAAGGACATCATGGACTACTACCACTCGATGGCTGACAAGTCGTCGGGCGGTGTGGTGGCCATGTATAACATGTTCACGGGTGGCGCACTCCTCAAGGGAGCCGTCTTCTCGTTGGGCATCATGCCTTACATCAGCGCGTCGATCATCATGCAGTTGATGTCGGCCGTCGTTCCTTCCATCGCGCGCCTCCAGCAGGAAGGTGAAGTCGGACGTCAGAAGGTCGCCCAATACTCTCGCTACCTGACGATTCTCATCGCGGTCGTGCAGTCAGCTTTGCTACTGGGGGCGTTCTGCAATCCTCAGCAGGTCGGCCAGGCCCTCGGTCTCGGAAGCTTCACGGGAACCATCGTGGTGATGCAGAGCAAGACCCTCTTCGTCTGCCTGGGCGTCTGCCTCCTTACTTCGGGTGCGATCGTCATGCTTTGGCTCGGTGAGCAAATCACCCAGCGCGGCATCGGTAACGGAACGTCCGTCCTCATCACGGTCGGCATTCTGGCCGACATCCCTGGAGCGCTCACTTCTTTCGTCGACATGACTTTCGGTGGAAAGGTTGGTGCCGGTGTGGTCAATTCCCACGGCTGGGAGAAGGCCGCCGGGATGATCCTCCTTTTCGTGGCCGTCACCGCGGCGATGGTCGCCATTAACCAGGCCGTCCGGAAGATTCCTATTCAGTACGCTCAGCGCATGGTCGGCCGAAAGATGTACGGTGCGCAGACGAACTATCTCCCGCTCAAGGTGAATTACGCGGGCGTGATGCCTGTGATCTTCGCTGGTGCCATCATGAGTTTCCCGCCCATGTTGCTCAATCCCTTGAGCACCCTGAGCCCCACGCTCGCGTTCCTGCACGACTGGTCAGCTTTCTTCTCCCGCAACAACGGTTTCTATTACGGCGTCTACGCCGTGCTCATCTTCGGCTTCAGTTATTTCTGGATCAGCATCATGTTCCGACCGGTGCAGATCGCCGATGACCTGAAGAAGAATAACGGCTATATCCTTGGCGTTCGCCCGGGCGAGCACACCGCCCAGTTCTTGGATTTCGTGATGACCCGCCTGACTCTGGCCGGGTCGATTTTCCTGCTGATTATCGCACTGATGCCGGATCTCTTCATCTCGCAGCTGGGCTTCCCGATGCGTCTGGCCACTTTCCTCGGCGGAACCGGCGGCCTGATCACCGTCGGAGTCATGCTCGACACTATGCGCCAGGTGGAGACGTATCTTCTGCAGCGTAACTACGAGGGCTTCTTGAAGAAGGGCCGTATCGGGGGCGTCCCAGTTCCAGCCGCGAGCCTTCGTTCTGATTCCGAGAACTCCGCCTTGGGGTCGCTCGAGAAGACCTGCCTGATCCTTTTCCTGCTGGGTGTTGTGGCCTGGGGCCTCAACCATTGGGGTGCGTTCGCTCGCTAAGCTTAGCTGGCAATGATTGATCTGAAGTCGGCCGAGGACGTGAGTCGCATGCGCGCCGCCTGTGCGGCCGCCGCCCGCGTGCTGCACGACCTTGCGACTTTGGTGGTGCCAGGTATCTCGACCTCAGGACTCGACTCCGCCGCCCGTGGCCTGATGGCCCGGCACGGCTGCGAGAGCGCCTGCCATGGCTACGTCGTGGGGCGCCTAAGCTACCCCGGCTATGTCTGTATTTCGCTCAACGACGAAATCGTCCACGGCATCGGCGCCGTCGATCGCATCGTTCGAGAGGGTGACCTGGTGTCCCTGGATGTGGTCGTCCGCCGCGATGGCTTCATTGGTGATAACGCTCGTACTATCATGGTGGGGGCAGTCGCGCCGCAGGCCCGTCAGCTCTGCCTAGATACAGAAAAATCCCTCATGGCTGGCATCGCCGCCGTCAAACCAGGCAACAGGGTGGGGGATATCTCCGCCGCCATTCAGGGGGCCCTGGCCGCCGGCGAATATGGCATTGTCCGTGATTTCGTCGGCCATGGCGTCGGCCGTAAAATGCACGAGGAGCCGCAAATCCCCAATTACGGCAAAGCAGGAACTGGACCTAAACTGTTACCTGGTATGGCTTTAGCAATTGAGCCTATGGTAAATTTAGGCTCCCATAAGATCGTCATGGCATCCGACGGGTGGACCGCCCGGACGGCTGACGGCAAGGTCTCGGCGCACTTCGAGCACACCGTTTTAGTCACAGAAAACGGGGCAGAAATCCTGACCCTCGTTTAAACCTCATTTTTTGCTTTCAAATCCCACCAGAACCTCCAAGTTCCGACCTCTTTCCCACCTTCCAAACAGCACGGACACCATGCCTCGAATCCTCGGCGTAGACATTCCCAATAACAAGAAAGTAGAGATCTCTCTCCGCTATATCTATGGCATCGGCCCCTGCCGCGCCACAGAGATCTGCGATGCTCTAGGCTTCGATCCCGCCATGCGGGCTCAGAACCTTTCCGAGGAGCAGCTGAACAAGATCGTCGAGTACATCGTGCGCATGGGCTATAAGTGCGAAGGCGACCTACGCCGCGACATCGCCCAGAACTTGAAGCGCCTTCAGGCCATTAAGTGCTACCGCGGTCTCCGCCACTTCCGCGGCCTCCCGGTTCGCGGACAGCGTACGCGCACCAACGCCCGTACCCGCAAGGGCAAGCGCAAGACCGTCGGCGTCGCCGCCGCGCCTGCCAAGTAAGCCGAAGATTTTTAACACTAACATTATTTTACGATGAGCGAAGAAGCCCCCAAGACCCCCAAGGTGAAGAAGCCCAAGGCCCCTGCCGCCGACGCTTCCGCCGCCGCGCCCGAAGTCACCGCACCTGCGGCTGCTCCGGTCGAAGGCGCCGCACCTGAGCGCAAGGAGATCACCGCCAAGGAATTGCTTGGTGAAGAACTCGGTGAAGTGAAGGTTCGTCGCGCCAAGGGCTCGAAGAACATCACCACCGGCATCTGCCACATCCTGGCCACTTTCAATAATACCAAGGTCACCATCACGGACGCCAACGGCAACGTGATCTCCTGGGGTAGCGCTGGCCGCCACCAGTTCCGCGGCTCCCGTAAGTCCACCGCCTACGCTGCCCAGGTCGTCTGCTCTGAGGCCGCCAAACTCGCCATGGCCCACGGACTCAAGGATGTCTCCGTCCGCGTCAAGGGTCCGGGCATGGGCCGCGACAGCGCCATCCGCGCCCTGCAGGTCCTCGGCCTGAACGTCACTTCCATTCTCGATACGACGCCTATTCCGCACAACGGCTGCCGCCCGCCCAAGCGTCGCCGCGTCTGATCGTTTCCGCTTTCCGCATCACCGTCCGGCTATGGCAAACCGGGCGGGTCCTCCCAATCCGCCAACTATCCAAATAATACCAAACCATGTCCCGCTATACTGGTCCCACCACGAAGCTTAACCGTCGCTTCGGTCAGAACATTTTCCCCACCTCCAAGGGTGAGGAGCGCCGTCCGTACCCTCCGGGTATCCACGGCAAGACCACGCGCCGTAAGGTGTCGGAATACGGTGTCGGCCTCAATGAGAAGCAGAAGCTTCGCATGATGTACGGCCTCACCGAGAAGCAGTTCCGTCTCTCGTTCGTCCGCGCTAAGCGCATGGGCGGCGTCGCCGGCGATAATTTCCTGCGCATTCTCGAGACCCGCCTCGACAACGTCGTCTTCCGCCTTGGTTTCGCCAATTCTCGCTCAGCCGCCCGCCAGCTCGTGGCCCACGGTCATATCCGCATCAACGGACATAAGGTCGACGTCGCCAGCTACGCCACGTCCCCTGGTGAAAAGATCGAAGTCCGCGACCGCACCTCCTCCAAGCAGCTCGCGACGCGCGCTGTCGAAGAAGGTCAGGGTCGTTCGGCTCCCGCTTGGCTCGTCGTCTCTCCTGAACAACTCAACGGACAGATCGTCCGCGAGCCCGCCAAGGAAGAACTGCCTTCGGACGTCAACGTCCAGATCATCGTCGAATTCTACAGCCGCTGATCGCCCCAACAAAACCACACTAGGAACTACAGATATGACCAAGCGCCTCGGACAATTCCAACGCCCCAAGAACCTCAAGAAAGAGGAATCTTCGGCCACGACCACCTACGCCAAGTATTTCGCCGATCCTTTCGAGACCGGCTTCGGCCACACCATCGGCAACTCCCTTCGCCGCATCCTGCTCAGCTCCATCGAAGGAGCCGCGATCTCCGCGGTGACAATCGAAGGCGTCCAGCACGAATTCCAGCCCATCGAGGGCGTGGTCGAAGACGTCACCGAAATCGTCCTCAACCTCAAGAAGGTGCGCATTCGCACCGAGGCCAATAAGCGCGAGGCCTTCAAGGGTACGATCGACGTCAATAAGACCGGCGCCGTGAAGGCTTCGGACATCAAGTTTGAAACTAAGGGTGCCACCGTCAGCCTCGTCAATCCTGACCAGGTGATCTGCACCTTGGATCGCAAGCGTCGTTTCTACGCTGACTTCGAAGTCACCGTAGGTCGCAGCTGGGCTTCCGCCGAGGAGAACAAGAAAGCCGAACAGGCCATCGGTTCCATCCCCGTCGACTCGCTCTTCTCTCCTGTCACCCTCGTGAAGTATTCCGTCGAAAGCACCCGCTCGGGTGACAAGACCGACTACGATAAGCTCGTCCTCGAAATCTCGACGGACGGCCGCATCACCCCAGACGAAGCCCTCAAGGAAGCGTCCGCGATTCTGCGCCATCACCTCGAAGTGTTCGATACCGTCGCTGCCGACTCCGTCGAATTCGAAACTGGCCACAAGGAAATCAGCGAAGAGACCAACCGTCTCCGCAAGCTGCTCAACATGTCGGTCAATGAAATCGAGCTTTCCGTCCGTGCTGCCAATTGCCTCAACAACGCCAACATCAATACGGTCGGCGAACTGGCGATGAAGACCGAGCAGGAGATGCTCAAGTACCGTAACTTCGGCAAGAAGTCCCTCAATGAGATCAAAGCCAAGCTCGAACAGCTTGGCCTGTCCCTCGGACAGAAAATCAACGAGGGCCTGCTCGACAAGGGCGTCAACGCATAATCCGGACCGCACCCTACACTCATGCGTCACCGCTCCCACAATCACGTTCTCGGCGTCAAGACGGCTCACCGCCGCTCGCTTATCGCCAATCTTGCTGCCGCGTTGTTCACCAATGCGCGCATCACGACGACCCTATCGAAGGCCAAGGCACTGCGTCCCTACGCCGAGCATCTGGTCACCTTCGCTAAGAAGGCCGAGCAGTCTACGGACAAGTCCGTTAAGTTGCACTACTACCGCCTCGCGCTCGCCAAGATGCGCAACGAAGACGCCTGCCAGCTGCTTTTTAAGAAGCACGTTCAGCAGTTCCTTTCCCGCAACGGTGGATACACTCGTATCTACAAGCTCGGCGCCCGTAAGGGTGACGCGGCTGAAACCGCCCTCATCGAGCTGGTGGCTAAGGACGACAAGTCCCCGGCCATGACTCCGAAGGCTAAGACCGCCCGCAAGCCCAAGGCCAAGAAAGAAGCCGCCGCGGCTCCCGCTCAGGCCTAAGCTTCCCAGCCAGGCTTGAACCCGAGACGCGTCCGCCCCCAGGCGGCGCGTCTCGCCTTTTTAGAACCTCCCCCCGCCTTTCATGCTCCAGACCGTCGACCTCGGTGTCTTCCTGGCCTTCCTGGCCGGACTGGCCGCGTTGGTGCTCCTGGGTCTTCAGGCCTGGTATGATCGCCGGGATGTCCTGCTGGCTGACCACCGCCGGATTAACTCCTCCTTTTCCTGTGTCCGCTGCAACGTAATCTATGTCCGCCCCCGCCGTCGCGAAGAGGCGGTTTGCCCGCGTTGTGGATGGAACAATGTTCGCCTCAAGTTCTGAATCCTCCTAACTTCCCACTATGGCTCCCCAGTCCATCGCTATTCTCGATTTTGGCTCTCAGTTGACCAAGGTCATCGCCCGCCGGGTCCGCGAATGCAACGTACACTCCCGCATCTATCCTTTCGGCGTGTCGCCGGAGACGCTGCGCGCCGACGGAGTCGTCGGAGTGATTCTTTCTGGCGGCCCGGATAGCGTGAAAGCCAAGGGCTCGCCTCACCCTAATCCAGCGATATTCGATATGGGCCTGCCCGTGCTGGGTATTTGCTACGGCGTCCAACTGATGGGCCAGATGCTCGGCGGCAATGTCGCCAGCAGCAGCCACCGCGAATACGGCCACGGGGTTCTATCGTTCCGCAAGGGCTCGCAGCTTCTGCAAGGGCTCAAGTCTCCGTTGCGTGTCTGGAATTCGCACGGCGACAAGATCACGCGCCTGCCGCGCGGCTTCAAGGCCGTCGCCGCCACCGAAAATTCCGAGTGCGCCGTTATCGAGGACAAGCAGCGCCGCTTCTACGGCATCCAATTCCACCCGGAAGTCGCCCATTCCGAGCGCGGGATTGATATCCTGCGCAACTTCCTTTTCCGCATCTGCCGCTGCAAGGCCACGTGGAAAATGGATGACTACGTCGACACCGCTGTCCGCGAAATCCGGGAGAAGGTGGGCGATGCTCAGGTCATTCTGGGTCTCTCCGGCGGCGTCGACTCCTCGGTCGCAGCAGCGCTTATCCAGCGTGCCATCGGCAAGCAGCTGACCTGCGTCTTCGTGGACAACGGCCTGCTGCGCTTGAACGAGCGTGCCCAGGTTGAGAAGATGTTCCGCGGCAAATTCAAGGTCGACCTGCGCGTCGTCGATGCCGCGTCCGTCTTCTTGCGCGAACTCAAGGGCGTCACCGACCCCGAACGCAAGCGGAAGATCATCGGACACGAGTTCATCAAGGTCTTCGAGCGCTCGATCAAAGAGGTCCAGAGCAAGAAAAAGGGTAAGGTTGAATTCCTCGCCCAAGGCACGCTCTACCCGGACGTGATCGAGTCGCTTTCACCTAACGGCGGACCCGCCGCGACCATCAAGAGCCACCACAACGTCGGCGGCCTTCCCAAGCACATGAAGCTTAAGTTACTCGAGCCCTTGCGCGAACTTTTCAAGGATGAGGTGCGCGCCTTGGGCGAAGCCCTCGGCCTGCCTCATGACATGGTCTGGCGTCACCCATTCCCGGGGCCGGGCCTCGCCGTGCGCGTCTGCGGTGAAATCACCAAGGAGCGATTGGAAGTGCTTCGCAAGGCCGACGACATCTTTATCAGCGAGCTGCGCACCTCTGGGCAGTACGCCAAGGTGTGGCAGGCGTTCGCGGTATTCCTGCCGGTCCGCAGCGTGGGCGTGATGGGTGATGGTCGTACCTACGACAATGTCTGCGCTCTCCGTGCGGTGACGTCCTCCGATGCGATGACCGCCGACTGGGCTCGTCTTCCTTACGATGTCCTGCAGCGGGCCTCGACTCGCATCATCAACGAGGTGAAAGGTATCAACCGCGTGGTGTACGACGTCTCTTCGAAGCCGCCGGCGACCATCGAGTGGGAATAATCCGGGTTTGCCCCGTTGACACTCCGACTGCCCGACCTTACCAAGAAGCCAGTGTCTGATCCCGGCTTCCAGGTTATCGCGCGCCGCTGGCGCCCCCGCCGTTTCGACGAACTCGTCGGACAGGAACACATCGTCAAAACGCTGCGCAACGCCCTTGAGACGAAGCGTATGGCGCACGCTTATCTCTTCGTGGGGCCGCGTGGCACCGGCAAGACCACGACGGCGCGCATCCTCGCTAAGGCCTTGAATTGCGCAGGAGGACCGAAACCAGATTTCTCCCTAGAGGACCCGGTGTGTCTCGCCATCGAGCAGGGCAACTGCCTCGATGTTATCGAAATCGACGCCGCCTCCAACCGTAGCATCGAGGACGCGAAGAAAATCCGCGATGAGTGTCAGTTCTCACCAGCCAATTGCCCCTTCAAGGTCTTTATCATCGATGAAGTCCACCAGCTAAGTAAAGATGCGTTCAACGCGCTCCTTAAGACGCTGGAAGAGCCGCCGCCCTGGGTAAAGTTCATCTTGGCCACGACCGAGGCGGACAAAATTCTCCCCACGATTACCTCGCGCTGTCAGCGGTTGGAATTCCATCCGATCTCCGAAGAGGTCATCGCCGCGCAGTTGACCCGTATTGTGAAAGCCGACGGTGTGATCGCCGACATCGAGGCGTTGAAAGCCATCGCCCGCCTCGCCAACGGTGGGATGCGCGATTCCCAGTCGATCCTCGATCAAATCATTTCTTTTTCTGGAAAGAAAATCGTCGAAGCGGATGTGCTCTCGATTTACGGCCTCGCTTCCGCCCAACAGATTTCGGACCTCAGCAGAGCCATCTCGATCGGCGAAGGTAAGGACGTCCTGACCCTCTGTGATGCGTTCCATACCGAAGGGCGTGACCTCATGCGGGTCCTGGCCGATCTCCAGATTCGCGTCCGTACGGCGGTGCTTGATTCCGTCAAGTCGGGTGGAGTCAGCGCCCAGCTGGGTGGATCATTGGCCACCGAGCAGCTTGTTCGCCTACTCGAATGCCTGCAGGAGGGAGAGCAGGGCATCCGCCATGGCCTTTCGCCGAGGGCGAACTTCGAGGTTACTTTGCTCAAGGCGATCGAGCAAAGTAGATCGAGGTCAATAGATAACCTCATCAAAGACATCTCCGCTGCCGCAGCTGGACTCCCTCGGGAGCCCGGCCAAAAAAAAATAAAGACATCGTCGGCGGCGCCTGAGCCGGCGCCGATCGTGGTCGCCGCCGCCGAAGTCGTCATGCCGACGGTTTCACGTATCGCGGACGTCCCGATTGAGGACACGGTCACGTTCGAGGATTCCTTGCCTCCATTGGACGTGGGCGCACCTGAAGAGGAGGCGCCCCCTTCGCCCGCCAGCACGCCATTCTCTTTTCCTGACATCGCGGGTGAGCCCCTGCCGGTAGCCGAGGCGGGCAAGTCGGCCTTCCCGGGCGACAAGGAGTTTCATGATGCGGTTAAGGCGCTTCCGCCCGGCCTGAAAGAAAAGCTGAAGGAGACCATTGGCGCGGAGTTCACCTCCTTGCGCGCAGTCCCTGCCGGAAAACTTCATCGTCCTCTTTGAACGTGTCGGCGTCTCTGGAAATCGGCGTCATCTCCGATACTCATGGTCAGCTCCGACCCGAGGCGTTGATTGCGCTGGAGGGGTGTGATCTCATTTTTCATGCGGGAGATGTCTGCGGTCCGCTGATCCTGCCGCAGTTGGCTGAGATTGCCACCTGCCATGCAGTGGCCGGGAATTGCGACGACGATGAATCGCTGCCGCTGACCTGCCTGCAACTGGTGGGCGGGTTGAGGGTGCTCGTCCATCACGGGCATCGCCCTGTTGATGAAGCATATTTTCGGCCGGAAATCGTCATCACAGGGCACACCCATGTGCCGATGATATGTCTCGATGGCACGGTCCTCCGGCTTAATCCCGGCAGCGCGGGTCCACGCCGATTTAATCTTCCCGTCACTGTTGCTAGAATTACTATCATCGACGGTAAGGCCTCCGCTCGCCTGCTCCAACTCGACGTGAAATGAAGCAACCGTTGCCTATTGATGCCTTGTCCGACGGCCTAGTCGCCGCCTGCGGTCGGGTGCGCAGGATTGTTCTGCGTGCACCTACGGGTTCCGGCAAATCCACACGTATCCCGCAGATGCTCTTGGACCTCGGTCTCGTCGAGGGGCAGATCGTTGTTTTACAGCCCCGGCGAATCGCCGCTCGCCTGCTGGCGGCGCGCATCGCTCAGGAGCGCGGCGTCCGACTTGGCGGTGAAGTAGGGTATCAGATTCGCTTTGAGCGCGTGGAATCGGCCCAGACCCGGATCAAATTCGTGACGGAGGCATTACTTCTCCGGCAGATGGCCTCCGATCCCGAGCTTAAGGGCGTCGGCGCAGTCGTGTTCGATGAATTTCATGAACGGAATCTCCATTCAGATGTGGCATTAGCTCTCTCGCGAAGACTGCAGGAGACGCGGCGTCCGGACCTGCTGATCATGGCTATGTCCGCGACCTTGGACACGGAAGCAGTCGCCAGATGGCTGGGCTCGGCGGAAACGCTTGCGGCCGATGGACGGGCTTTCCCGGTTGATATCGAATACACGCATCTTCCTCGCAACTCCACGCGGCCGATTTGGGATGCGGCGGCCGAACAGGTGAGGCGGCTGCTTCGCGAGGAAGCCGAGGGCGATGTGCTCGTCTTCATGCCCGGCTCCTACGAGATCATGCGCACAATCGGAGCCGTGAGGAACCTTCCGGAATCTGGCGGCGTGGATATTCTCCCTCTCTACGGCGAACTTCCGCCAGAAGAACAGGATCGGGCGGTGAAGCCGAGTTCCGGGCGCAAGGTAATCGTCGCGACCAACGTGGCGGAGACCTCGCTTACTATTCCCGGTGTCCGTGCCGTCGTCGACGCAGGACTGGCCCGCATCGCCCGCTTCGATGCGCATCGCGGCATCGACACGCTTCTGGTGGAGCCTGTCTCCCAGGCTTCGGCGGAGCAGCGCGCCGGCCGTGCCGGCCGCACCGGCCCCGGCCGCTGCATCCGCCTTTGGTCGCAGACCGATCACGAAGCACGTCCGCTCCGCGAGGTGCCAGAAATTCGTCGGGTAGACCTTTCGGAGACGATTCTGCTTTTGCTTTCCTCGGGGTGGGGTGATGCGGCGACATTCCCTTGGTATGAAAAGCCGGACGACAAGGCCCTGTTGAGAGCCCTTTCCGTCTTGGGCGATCTTGGTGCGGTCGATGCGGCCGGCCGGCTGACCTCGATCGGGCGGCGTATGTCGGTCTTTCCTGCTCATCCTCGTTACGCCCGCATGTTGCTGGCAGCCGGCGAACTGGACTGCGTCTACGAAGTCTGCCGCATCGCTGGTCTGGCACAGGGCAGGGATATTCTTTTCCGAAAAGTCGATGACCGCACCGAGAATGCGCGCGAATCCGTGGAGCAGGAAGATGGCTCCGATTTCTTTCCGCGACTCGCCTTGTTGCAACGTGCCGGCGAGATGAAATTCGACGCAGATGCTTGCGACCGGTTCGGTGTTCATGGTCAGGCGGCGCGTCAGGCCGATCAAGCTGCCAGGCAGTTCCTTCGCCTGGCGGAAGGGCAGGGCCTCCCCGTCACCGACCGAATTGCGGATCCGGCAGCGGTGCGCCGTTGTATCTTGCTCGGATTTTCCGACCGGTTGGCCGTCCGCTTGGATGCCGGCACTTTACGCTGCGCTTTGGTGCATGGCCGCAGCGGTGAACTTCGCCGGGAATCCTCCATTCGGAACGCAAAACTATTGGTCGCGTCCGAGGTGGATGAGATTCAGGCCCGCGGAGGTGTCACGACGTACCTCTCATTGGCGACGGCGATTGAAGAAAGCTGGTTGCAGGAATTATTCCCAGAAGATTTCTCCACCGTCCATCAGGTCCGGTATGATGCAAGCCAACGGCGCGTGGTGACCCGCACCGAACGCCGCTTCCGCGATCTCGTGCTGGAGGCTAAGGAGCGCGATGACGCGCCCTCCGACGCCGCCAGTCGCCTCCTCGCCGCCGAAGTCGCCGCCGGTCGGCTGGAGTTGGAGAAATGGGACGGCTCGGTCGACGCTTGGATTCGCCGCGTCAATTTCCTTTCCAAGCACTGTCCCGAGCTCGGCATACCGCTCTTCGACGAAGAGGCCCGCCGTATGGTTATCGAAGAAGTGTGCGCCGGGGCGGTCGCCTATCGTGACATCCGGGAGCGTCCCGTCTTCGGCGTCGTGCGCGGCTGGCTGACCCATGAGCAGGCCATGGCGCTGGAGACGTATTGCCCCGAGAAGATGATTCTGCCCCACAAGAAGCACCCGGCGCGCATCGAATATACCGCCGACGGCCAGGCCGAGATCGAAGCCACGGTCCAAGAGCTTTATGATTTCCCTGGGAGTAAACTGCGTGTCTGCCTAGGTAAGGTCCCCATGGTCATCTGCATCCAGTCACCCGCTCGGCGGACGCAGCAGCGCACCGTTGATCTGGATGCATTCTGGAAAGGGTCTTACGAGGGCGTGAAGAAAGAGCTCAAAGGTCGCTATCCCAAACACGAGTGGCGCTGAACCGATGAGCAACGCCTGCCCCATCTGGTCAGAGATTCCGATCCACGTCATTGATTTCGAAGGGAGCGCGGCGACGGGCGTCGTTGAGTTCGGCGTGGCGACTCTATACGGAGGGGAGATTGTCACGGCTTCAACCCGCCTGCATGCGTCGCGTCAGCCCGTGCCGCCCATCGACACGCAGTGCCATGGACTGGTCGCCAAGGATCTCAAAGGTCTGCCGCCTTTTGAGTCCGAGTGGGATCACTGGGTCTCTTTGCGACGGACAGGATTATTGGCCGCCCACAACGCCTCGGTCGAGACGGGCCTGCTCCGGGCGACCTGGTCGCGACCCTCGGCGGTCCCGGCCTTCGTGGGCGAGGCGGCCTCCATTGCTGAGTGGGGGCCGTGGATAGACACCTGCCGCCTTGCCCGGGCCTGGGCACCGAGCTTGGGCGAATTCCGCCTCTCGTCCTTGATTTCCAGCCTGAGGCTCGGCCCCAAGCTGGAAGTCCTGGCGGCTCAACATTGTCCGCCCGCCCGCCGACGTTACCATTGTGCATTGTATGATGCCTTGGCGGCCGCGTTGGTCTTACGCGCCCTCTGCGGGCAGGACGGTCGTTCGGCCGCCCCGCTGCACCAGTTGGTCCGGGATAGTATGTCCGCCCCCGCGGCCGATGATTTGATGCAGGGTGAACTGGGACTTTAGTTTCCGCTTCACTCCGAGGGGTCGGCCAACCTAGATAGGCGTTCCTCTATGGCTTCCAAGTCCCCCATTCGCGTCGCGGTCACCGGCGCCGCCGGCAACATCGGTTACGCCGCCATCTTCCGTCTCGCTTCCGGCGCCGTCTTCGGGCCCGACCAGCCGGTTGCGCTGAACTTGATCGAGGTTGGGCCTGGCCTGAACGCCTTGGCTGGCGTGGTGATGGAGCTGCAGGACTGCTCGTTCCCTTTGCTCACTGATGTCGTCGCCACTGGCGACCTTGATGTCGGCTTCAAGGATGCCGACTGGTGTCTGCTTATCGGTGCCGTGCCTCGCAAGGATGGCATGGAGCGCAAGGACCTTCTCGGCATCAACGGCAAGATCTTCATCGGCCAGGGTGAGGCCATCGCCCGCAGTGCGAAGAAGACGGTCAAGGTTCTGGTCGTCGGCAATCCCTGCAACACCAATGCGCTCATCGCCTTGCGCTCCGCGGGCAGCCTGCCGGTCGAGAATTTCTTCGCGATGACCCGTCTCGACGAGAATCGTGCCAAGTCACAGCTCGCGGGTAAGGCCGGAGCGCATAATTCCGCCGTGAAGAATGTCGCCATCTGGGGCAACCATTCATCGACCCAGTATCCTGATTTCACAAATGCCACCATCGGCGGAAAGCCTGTGATGCAGGTGATCACCGATCATGCCTGGCTGAAGGATGCCTTCGTCGCCGATGTCCAGAAGCGCGGTGCGGCCGTAATCAAAGCCCGTGGCGCTTCTTCGGCCGCATCCGCCGCGAATGCCGCGCTTGATACTCTGCGCAGCCTGCATTTCCCAACGCCCGCGGGCGATTGGCATTCCGTCGCCGTTCTTTCCAAGGGCGACTACGGTATTTCCGTCGGCATCATGTTCGGCTACCCCTTGCGCACGAAAGCCGATGGCTCCTGGGAAATCGTGCCGGGCCTGCCACTGGATGCCTTCTCCAAAGAGAAGATCGCAATCACCGAAAAGGAGTTACTCGAAGAGCGCGCCACCGCCTCGGAGGCGCTCGGCCTGAAACTCTAAGGTATTCCATGAAAAGCCGCGGACCCGCGTGGGCTCGCGGCTTTTTTGGGTCTACGGGGCCGCCAGTCGGACCAACGTGATATCGGCCGGCCGGCATGTCCCCAGCCTAATTTCCCCCGCGTTGGCCTGCTCGAAGATCGGCGGCTCCGGGTGAATCGTTTCAACGCCGCTCGCCGAGCGACCGGCGTTGATCTTCTGCAGGCCGATAAAATCGATGATCACCGGATTCGCGCTGCTGAGCAGCGTCTTTTCGGAGCGGCACCAGGTTGAATCAAAGACCGGGCCGCCGAGCACTTGATAACGCTCGAGCGAGAGAATCGTCAGAAAGTTATGCTTGGCCAGTTTTGGGATCGCGCAGACTTCGACGGCGGCCTTGGCGGCCGAGGCCGGGTTCTCCAGGAACCGGTCGGCGTTCGAAATATTGCCTAAGGAAGCGGCGGCCATCGCTCCGTGCACGCCGAGTGACTTGCTGTCGCTGAGAACAGGCAGGTTGATCCAGAAATCCACCTCATCGGTGAGGGTTTTTGGTAGAATGCTCGTGCGCGGGTCACCCCAGGCGACGGGCGGAGACCCGGGCGAGGGGAGTACTTGATTCTCGTAGCGTAGCCCCGGCTCTTTTGCCCAAGCGGCGGCGGACTGCTCCCAGACGATGACCGGGTAGCCTTCAAAGCTCTGGGCCGCGGTCGACAATGCAGGCAGGAAGCCCACCTGTTTCATCATCTCTGTTTTAGCGTCGCAGATGGTGATCGCCCGCTGAGCAAAGCCACGGCGCAGAAGGGCGGCGCTCACCGCTCGGACGAGCGGCTTGGGCGTGGAGAGCCCGACGCCGGATTCGGAAGAGACCTTGAGCCCGCATCGCTGTTGGCTGCCGGGCTTGAGGCTTACGCCCGTGCGCAGTTCGAATTCCCCCAGCATCCTTTCGACCGCGACCGCGTAGTCTTTGTCTTCGAACCCGCTGAGTTTCTGTTCGAGGAGGAGGAGCTTGGGGTCCATCGCGGCATGCCCATCGACCAGGCCGAGGCCAAAGATCAGAAGAAGGAGGGAGGGCAGGCGCATGGGGGCAATCTCATCCGCCCCCGCCCCGTTCGCAAGCCGCTGTTTTGTTTGCGAAGAATCGGGTTCACCCCATCTTGGCCGCATGTCCGCCCCAGCCGTCCTCCCGCAGCGCCGCATCCTCGGACTCATCTTCCTGACGGTCTTCATGGATATCGTGGGCTTCAGTATTATCATCCCGCTGTTCCCGCATTTACTGGACCATTATATCCGGACAGAAGGCTCGGCTGGTACATTGATTGGCTCTTTGAATGCGGCGGCGGAATGGATGGGGGGCGACACGGTCTTCAAGAAGACGGTCTTGTTCGGAGGCCTGCTCAGTACCCTCTACTCGCTCCTGCAGTTTATTTTCTCACCTATCTGGGGGGCGCTCTCGGATCGGCTGGGTCGTCGTCGCATTCTGACGATTACGCTGGCCGGCAATGCCCTCTCATATTTTCTCTGGATATTTGCCGCCCAATTCTGGGTGGTCGTCCTAACCCGGCTCGTTTCCGGCATGATGGCTGGGAATATCGCCGTCGCCAGTGCCGCCGCGGCGGATGTCACGGATGAGAAGGAACGCACCAAAGGAATGGCCATCGTGGGCATTGGCATCGGCCTCGGCTTCGTCTTCGGGCCGGTGATCGGCGGACTCGCCTCATCATACCATTTTGCGCATTCGCCTGCCGTGGGCTCCTTCGGATTAAACCCTTTCTCGGTGCCCGCGGTCATCGCGGCCTCGCTCGCCCTCCTGAATTATCTGCTGGTCGTAAAACTCTTTCCGGAGACGCTCGCGGTCGAGCGCCGGGCGTCGGCCGACGCGAAGCGTCCTTCGGTCTTCGATTTGGCGACAGTTCGTTCGGCGCCGGTTCGTCGGACTTCATTTGCCAATCTCGTCTATCAGGTCGCCTTCACGGGTATGGAGAACACGATTGTTTTCCTAACCTTGGCGCTCTTTGCCTACAGCCCGCGGGACAACGCCTGGCTCTTCCTCTTCAACGGCGCCTGCATGATTTTCGCGCAAGGGCTCGCCCGGCAGCTCGTCAAGCGCATGGGCCAACGGCGCGTCATCATGCTGGGCATGTTGATCGCCGCCGCCGCCTTCGTGTTGGTGGCCCTTATCCCGGCGACTCCTGCCATGCCCGGGGACGGCGCCAAGACCTGGTTCTATCTAGGGCTCGGCCTGATTTCTTTCGCGACCGGCCTCATCTTGCCGAGCGTATCGGCACTCGTCTCACTTTACTCCGACTCAACTGAACAAGGTCGCAATCTCGGCATCTTGCGCTCGGCAGGCTCGCTTGCTCGAGTCATCGGCCCGATTACGGCCGCCTTGCTCTATTTTCATTTCGGGTCCCATTTCTGGGTTTATATCGTTGGGGCGCTCCTGATGCTGCCGGCAATCTGGATTGTCCGCGGTTTGCCTGATCCTGAATCAGAGCGTCCGGTCGCTTAAGATTGGGAGAGTTTTTTACCCAGAGAATCGCCTTCGCGGATGACGTGCATCAGGGAGATGCCACCGCGGAAGGCCCCGTGGAAATGCAGGCCTGGGTTTTGCGCTTCAGCCTGAGAGAGAGCTTCTTCCTTCCGCTGTTGGTTCACGCCGTACTGGGGGATGGCGCGCTCCCACCGCTGAATCCATTCCTGTTCCGGCGAGCCAGTGACGCCGAGCGTCGTCGCAAGTTCCGCGTCGACGATGGCGCGCAGCTCCGGCTCGGTTAGTCGCGCCAGCGCGGGTTGCCGGGCTCCGCCAATGAAGCAACAGAGCAACGCCTTGCCGTCGGGAGCCCGGTGTGGAAGGACTGAGGACGGGAAGAGGCAGCCGAGCACGGAACGTTTCTCCGAGCCCGGGGTTAGGTATCCGAAGCCGTCCAGCGGGTGGGCAATCTGCCGCTTATCATATCCGCGGGCGACGATGGTCACGGGCGGCGCTTCGGAGCGTTCCCAGTCTCGCAGGGCTGGGCGGAGTGATTCATCAAAGGGCAGGGAGGCCCAGTTCCAATGGGGTGCCGTGACAATAAGTTTCCGGGCACAGACGCCCTCTTCCGTTCCGTCGGCTTCGCGCCAAGCGACATGCCAGCCGCGCGCATCACGTCGGATGAGGGTAGCGACGCTGCCCAGACGGAGGTCTGCGGAATGTATGGCCGCTGCCATCGCGTCCGCGAGTTGCTGCATGCCGTTCGGGAATCCTACGACCTTGCGGGCGGGCGGCGGCTGCCGCGTAAGCCCGAGAATCACTGAACGGTGGGCTTGTTCGAGGGCGTAGATGCGCGGGAAGCAGTTCGCCATCACCAGCCTGGCGGGGTCGCCGGCATGGACGCCCGAGACCACGGGGTCCATCAGCAGGGCCGCCGCTTCTGGTCCGAATCTCCGGGTCGCGAAAGCTTCCACCGTTTCGTTGGGGCTGCCGCCTCTCTGCCGGAATACTTCAGAGACCAAGCGGAGTTTGCCGCGCCAGGTCATAAGATCTGAACCGAACAGCGAGGCAGGGCTTGACCCCAGTCCGTGAAGTTTACCGTGGGCGAAGATATAGCGCCGGGCTGCCTGCATGTCGGCGGATTGCGTGGCTTCGCCCAGCCCATAGGCCGCGAGCAACGCCAGGTCCTCGTCGCCTTCGAGTTGTAGGGTGTTGGGCCCCGTCTCGACAATCCACCCGTCCTTTTGCGTGGTCCGGATTGATCCGCCCACCCGCATGGCAGGATCGATCACTTTCACCCGGGCCCCGGTGCGCACGAGGGCATTCGCCACGGCAAGTCCTGCCGGGCCGGCCCCGAGGATGACGGCGTCATGGGTCATGGGCTTATTCCAACCGCCAATCATAGGGTTGGCAACCCTCCGTCCTTCCGCATTTCTATGAACCGATGCGGAGCAGTTTCTTATTACTCTTTCCCGCCCTTGTGCTGGCGGATACCGTGACCATGACGGACGGGACTTTTCTGCGCGGCCGGATCATCCGGGTGGCTGACGGAGTACTGGAGATGAAGGTACCCTCGCTCGGTACTGCTTCGCAGACGCTCTTGCTGTCTTCTGTGGAGTCGTTTCGGACCGATGATCCAGTCATCGTCAGCTCGGGTGGCGTCGTGCAGCGCGGCGTGGCCTCGGCGGTGGGCGGTCGAGTAGTCTCATCCGGCGGAGCCGAGACGACCCCGCTCAATTCCAGCCTGGAGCTTTGGCGCGATCCCTCTTTGCGACCGGCGGAAACCGCGGGCCTGCGCAAATGGACTTCACTGGCGGATTTAGATATCTCGGGCCGTTCGGGCGTCGTCCAGGGCTCGGGATACTGCGCGGGATATTCGACCAAGGGAGCCACCAAGGCGGACACCATTATTGCAAGCATCCGGTTCACGCGGGCTGAATCCGGCAGCCAGATTTCGGCCGACGACCTTCATGCCACGCTCTCTTACGAGACAAACCCGACAGATGTGATGTTTTGGTATCTTCGCAGCGATACGGGTTATGATAACGCGAGGTTGATTGATTTCTTTTCCGTCAATGCCGCCGGCTTGGGCTTCCGCCTATTTACAGACGGCCGCGGAAAGCTTGATGCCCGGGCGGGTCTTGCGCATCGCTTGGAGCGCTACTCTTCCGCCGGGCATCCCAATCTTAGCGCCCCCTCGGCCGACTTCGGTTTGATCCTAACGCGAGAACTGGGCTGGGCGGCGCTGGACTCATCCCTGAGTTTCGTGCCTTCCTTCCAGGACGGTGGAGATTTCTACGTTAGACATGAGACGAGTCTAAATATCCTGCGGAGCACGGGACCGTTATCCTTAAAACTAGGGGTTTCTAACGATTTCAGGTCAAAACCCCTGCCTTCTCAGGTTAAATTGGACACCGCTTACTTCCTCCGGACGACCTATGTGTGGAAGTAGTCAGGAGCGATTTGCCTAAATATAAACATAATTGCCTAAAATTAAGCAATATAGGGTGTGAATCGTTACCTGTTGAAGCGTGGCACGGCGGGTGCTTTTCATCTGTTCGTAATTAATCACCTTTCCTAATCCCCCAATCCATGAGCACCAACCCAGCACGCCGCAACGCCATCGAAGCGATTGCCTCACAGCCTCGCCTCGCGGGCACGTTCGACTTCCGCAACGAGAAGATTGATCTGATCTACGGACAGAATGTCTTCTCCCTAGATAAGATGGAGAAGCGCCTCCCGAAGGACGTGTTCAAGTCCCTTAAGGCTAACATCGAATCCGGCACCAAGCTCGATGCCGCTTCCGCCGACGTCGTCGCCGCGGCGATTAAGGATTGGGCGCTCGAGCGCGGTGCTACGCACTACGCGCACGTCTTCTATCCGCTGACTGGCTTCACCGCCGAGAAGCATGACACCTTCTTCGAGCCTAACGGCAACGGAACGCTCGCCCAGTTCTCTGGCAAGGCGCTGATTCAGGCCGAGCCGGATGCCTCTTCGTTCCCGAACGGAGGCCTTCGCTCGACCTTCGAAGCCCGTGGTTACACCGCCTGGGATGTGACCTCGCCGGCTTACATCTTCGATACCGAGAACGGCTCGACGCTTTGCATCCCGACGGCCTTCGTCTCCTGGAAGGGTGAGGCCCTCGATAAGAAGACCCCGCTCCTCCGCTCGATGGCTGCCGTCAACAAGGCGGCCACTCGCGTGCTCGCCCTCTTCGGCAAGAAGCACGGTTACATCTCCGCTTCCTGCGGACCTGAGCAGGAGTACTTCCTGATCGACACTCGCCTCTTTCATCTCCGTCCCGACCTCTACACCTGCGGTCGCTCCCTCTTCGGTGCTAAGCCGGCCAAGGGTCAGGAGTTTGAAGACCAGTATTTCGGCACCATCCCGGACCGCGTGCTTGCCTGCATGATGGAAACCGAACGCGAGTGCTTCAAGCTCGGTATCCCGATCAAGACCCGCCACAACGAAGTCGCCCCTTCGCAGTACGAAGTCGCCCCTATCTACGAATCCGCCAACGTCGCGCATGACCACCAGATGCTCACGATGACGCTGCTCAAGCGCGTCGCCACCAAGCATGGTTTCGTCTGCCTCCTCGCCGAAAAGCCTTTCGCGGGCGTCAACGGTTCCGGCAAGCACGTGAACTGGTCCATCGGTGGTGCTGGCGTCGGTAACCTTCTCGAACCGGGCCACAGCCCGCACGAGAACGCGCAGTTCCTCACCTTCTGCTCCGCGGTGATCCGCGCCGTCGACCTTCACCAGGGTTTGCTCCGCGCTTCCGTGGCCTCGGCTGGTAACGACCATCGCCTCGGTGCCAACGAAGCTCCTCCCGCCATCATCTCGATCTACCTCGGCGACATGCTTAACGAAGTGATCGAGCAGGTGAAGAAGAGCGGCTCCGCCTCCAGTTCTCGCAAGGGTGGTCACATGACGCTGGGCGTCGACACGCTGCCCGTTCTCCCGAAGGACGCCGGTGACCGTAATCGCACGAGCCCGTTTGCCTTCACCGGTAATAAGTTCGAGTTCCGCGCCGTGGGTTCTGCTTTCTCGGTGGCTGGTCCCCTGACCGTGCTCAACACGATTATGGCCGACTCCCTTGATAAGTTGGCCGATGATCTCGCCGCCGCGCTCAAGAAGAACGCCGACTTCAACTCCGCGCTGCAGGGCGTCCTCAAGGACATCCTCAGCAAGCACGGACGCATCGTCTTCAACGGCAATGGCTACTCTGAAGAGTGGCACAAGGAAGCTGCAAAGCGCGGTCTCAAGAACCTTCGCACGACCCCCGATGCTCTCCCTGAGATCGTCGCTAAGTCCACCGTCGACGTCTTCGAACGCCAGGGCGTCCTATCCAAGGCTGAACTCGAGTCCCGCGAAGAGATCTACACGCACTCCTATGTTCTCACGGTGAACACCGAGTCGAAGCTCGTCTCCGATATCGCCAAGACCCTGCTTCTGCCGGCTGCCTTGAAGTTTGCGGCTGATCTGACCCCGGTTGAAAAGACCAAGTCCGGCGGCAAGCTCCGCAAGGAAGTCATCGGCCTGGCCGATGAACTTGCCTCGGCCATCGAAGCCCTGGATTCGGCCCGCGATGTCAGCAAGTCGGACACGCACGCCCAGGCCAAGCACTCCTGCGACAAGGTCCTCCCGGCCATGCTCAAGGTTCGTGCCGCCGCCGATGCCCTCGAAGAGATCGTCGCCGACGAATATTGGCCGATGCCCTCCTACCAGGAGATCCTGTTCCTGCGCTAAGCCTCACCGGCTTTGCCGAGACAAGGGCCGAACCTCATGGGTTCGGCCCTTTTTGTTGCCTGGCATTGGGGCGACCAGGCCAAAGCAGAAGGCCCGTCGGAATGACGGGCCTTCGGGCTTAAGGGAGGGAGGGGCGCTTAGGCGTTATCCCACTTCTTACGGAGGTAAGAATTGAAGTTCTTCACCTTCTTCTTGCGACGACGGCGTTCGGCAGGCTTCTCGAAGCCTCGCTTAGCGCGGGCGTCCTTGATGATGCCTTCTCGGTCGATCTTCTTCTTGAGGCGGCGGAGAGCCTTGTCGACGGTCTCGCCTTTGCGAATCTTGATTTCTACGGACATGAGCTTTGGGAGGGTCGAAAGAACAAGGGGGGAGGCTTCTCGTCAACCCCGAATCCTCGCCGATTTTGGACCGTGAATAAGTGGGGCCCCGGGAGGGCACAAGACGCTTGCGGCAGGGGTGGGGTGGGGCAATCGTGCCATTTCACCCCTCGATGTACCTCAAGGAAATCGTCGCCAACGGATTTAAGAGCTTCGCCGACCGGACCCGCATTGAGCTCCGGCCCGGCGTCACGGCCGTCGTTGGCCCTAATGGCTGCGGCAAGTCCAACATCGTCGACGCCATCCGCTGGGTGCTCGGGGAGCAGAGCGCGAAGTCTCTCCGCGCTCCGGCCATGCAGGATGTCATCTTTGCAGGGACCGATCGCCGTAAGCCCCTCCCGCAGTGCGAGGTCGAGTTGATTTTTGCCGATTGTGAGAAGGATTTGGGCACGGCGTTTTCCGAGGTGTCCGTCATGCGTCGCCTGCACCGTGAAGGCGCCAGCGACTATTTCATCAACGGCAAGCCGTCGCGCCTGAAGGACATTCAGCGCCTGTTCATGGACACCGGCATCGGACGGATGTCTTACTCCTTTATGGTGCAGGGGCAGATCGATCAGATCCTCTCCGCCAATCCCGCCGAACGCCGCTATCTTTTTGAAGAGGCTGCGGGCATCACCCGTTATAAGGCGCAGCGTCGCGAGGCCTTGAATAAACTTTCGGGGGTCGACACCAATCTGGCGCGCATCACCGATGTCGTCAGCGAAGTTGGTCGCCAGATCGCCAGCCTCCGCCGTCAGGCCGCGAAGGCCCTTCGCTACCGCCGCCTTCGCCATCGTTTCACCCACCTCGACCTTGCTTGGCATGCCAAGCAGTTCGGAGATCGCCGGGCCCAGGTCGCCGCGCTCGAAGCTGAAGCCGCCACTTGTGGCGCGGAAGTGGCCGCGCTGACGGAGGGTTTGCGCGACCGCGAGGCCGCTCTGACGCAGAACCGCGCCCTTCGTACGGAACTCGCCGAACGCGTGCAGCAGTCCCAGCAGGCTTTATTTGATATCCGCACCGCGCGGGAAAACGCCGAGAACGAGGCCCGGACGGCAGATTTACGCGCCGACGATCTGGCCTCCCGTCTGGGCGATATTCGCCGGGAAGCCCAGGAGGCCGAACAGGCCATCGCTGAATATGAAATGCGCCTGCGCGGTAGCTCTGACGCCAAATCTACGGCCGCCGGCTCTGTCTCCGCCACCGATGCCGCTTACCGCGACAAAACCAGCCAGGTCGAAGATGCGGCCCGTCAACTCGTTGAATCAGAGAATCGTCTGCGCCGCGCCCGCCAGGATATCCTCATCGCTGAAGGCGAGATGACCCGTGCTCGCGGCGATGTCACCAATCTCGAGGTCGACCTGCGCGGCTACCAGTCTCGACACGTCGACGTCTCCGCTTCGCTGACTCAGGCCAAGCAAGAGCGCGAAGGTCTCGAACGTCGCGTCGCCGAGTGTGGCGCGGTGGTGACCGCCCGCCATGGAGAACTGCAGGTAGCTCGCACGACGGAGCAGGAGACGACGGAAAAGGGGCGAGATTTCCTGTCCGAATTCCGCGCCCTCCAGCTCACGATTTCCGAGCAGGACCGCAAGGTCGCCAAACTTTCCGCCCAGCTCGGCCTGCTAGAGCAGATGCAATCCCGCCTCGAAGGGTTCTCGGAGGCGGCGAAGGCCGTTCTGCGGGGAGAGTTCGCCGATGAGATGCGCTCCGGCAAGGCCTCCGCATTGGCGGACCTGGTGACGGTGATCGATGTAACGGTCGCCGCCGCTTTGGAGAATATCCTTGGGGCCGCCTCCGAGGCAGTCGCCCTAGAAGACGCGGAGTTCCTCCCTGGCATCGTCGCCAAGATGGGCGAGCGTCAGCTCGGCCGGGCGGTGTTCCAAGTCGATGCCCCTCCGGCCGCCCGCTCGGGCTCGGCCGCCCCTTCATGGCTCCGTCCGGCCGCTTCGGCGGTTGAATCGAAGTCTTCGGCTCACGCCCGCCTAGTTTCTAACCTCTTCGACGGCTGCTACGTCTGTCCCTCCCTCGGCGATTTCATCAAGTGGTGGCGGGCTAACCCAGGTTTCGAATTTTTCCTTGTGGCCACGGTCGAGGGCGACCTCGTCGACCGCCGTGGTCTCGTGTATGCGGGCCGTCCGCGCAAGGCCGCTTCCGGCAGTGGTTCCGGGGTCTTTTCGCGTGAAAGCGAAATCCGCTCCGTCCGCGCCAATCTCGAGTCCGAAAATGATCAGCTCACGACTCTGAATGAAAAGGCCATCGGATTGCAGGCCTCGATGGACGCCAATGAGAATGATGTCGCCGTGTGCCGCGACGCTACCCAGTTCGCCGCCCAAGAGCTTTCCATCGCGCAGGCGGATGAGCGTTCTGCTCGCCAGACTCTCGTTGCCGCGGATGAGCGCATCGCCCGCGAGCAGCGCCAGCTCAATGAACTTGAGAATTCCAAGTCAGAGGCACTCCAGCGTCGCGATCGCGCGCAGGAGACGCTCACGGCGAAAGACACCCAGGTCGCCGAATTGCGCGCCATCATCGGGTCGGGTGAGACTCAGGTGGAGTCTGCGCGCGCCGAAGCCGAACTACGTCGCAACGCGCTCGGTGAAGTCAGACTTTCCTTGGCCGAGCAGCGCCAACGGCTCGAGCTCGTCGGCCGCGAACTTGCCGAGCTGGAGTCTCGCCGGGCCGAGGCCTCTGCCCGCTTGGTTTCCCGCCGACAGGAGGCCCAGCACAATGAGCGCCAAATCGGCGAACTCCGTGCGACCTCTGTAACTGCTAAGGAAAACTCCACTCGTCTGGCGGCGGAGATCGAATCCAGCGTAGTCACGCTCGGGCAATCGCGCTCCGATCTTTCGGAAGTCGACGCCCGTCTCGAGTCCGAAGACCGGGTCCTCTCCGTCGATCGCGATCGTCTTCGGCTGGTCGATTCCCGTCTCAAGAATCTCGAGGTCTCGCTCGCCGAACAGACTTCACAGTGCGGCTTCATTGTCGAAAAAGTTCAATCTGACCATCAGCTGGATGTCGTCTCGGTTGATTGGCGCCTGCAGCTTTGGCTCGCCGATGGCGAACCTGAAGGCATCGCCACCTTTGACGACCTCGAAGAGCCCGAAGAAGAGGGTTCGCGTCCCGCTCCGAAGACCGTCGTTCGCCGCGGCGAGCCGACGGCCGAAGAACTTGCCGCGATGGAGTCGGCGGACTGGCCGCCTCTCGTCCGTGAAATCGCCGAACTCCGCGACCGTATGTCGGGTATGGGTTCGGTCAATCTCGTCGCCGTCGAGGAATACTCCTCGCTACGGGACCGCCATGACTTCCTTACGAAGCAGAGCGACGACCTTTGGAAGGCCAAGGAAGAGCTCACGAAGGCGATCGATGAGCTCAATGAGACTTCGCTCAAGCTCTTCACGGACACCTTTGAGCAGGTGCGCAAGAATTTCAAATTCACCTTCGAGCGCCTGTTCGTGGGCGGAACGGCCGATCTTACGATGGTCCAGGCCGAGGATCCGCTCGAGAGTGGCATCGAAATCATCGCTCAGCCTCCCGGGACCAAACTCCGAGGCATCTCGCTGCTTTCCGGCGGCCAGCGCACCATGACCGCCGTCGCGTTGCTGTTCGCTATTTACATGGTGAAGCCCTCGCCGCTTTGTGTGCTCGACGAACTGGATGCGCCGCTCGACGACGCGAATGTCGCCCGCTTCACGGACATCATCCGTGAGTTCACCCGTTTCTCTCAGTTTGTCGTTATCACGCACAATAAGCGCACCGTCTCCGCGGCAGATGCGATCTTTGGGGCGACCATGCAGGAGAAGGGTGTGACCCGTCTGTTCTCGATGCGTTTCAATAAGGATCGCGATGAGGCTGAGCCGACGCAGCCGGGCGGTGGGTTCACGATGGCCCGTTGAGGTCGGCTTGCATTGGCCCGGCGGACTCCTAAAGTTCGCCCATGGTTCGATTGTTCCTGCTCCTTGCGCTCGCCCCCGCTGCGTCCGCCGCCGGCGTCGGTTTCGAGACCGACGCACACCCTATTAATCGCACCGCCCCCGGGGCCAGTTACGCTGACATGCTGGCGCGCGTTATGCCGGCTGTGGTGAGCATCCGCACGGCAGAAGTCATCCCGCAGTCCGTGCTGAATCGTTACCGCGGGCGCATTAATCCCGATAAAGTCATGAAGGATTCGCAGACGGGCGAAACCCTTATGCCTATGGGGCTCGGTTCGGGCACTATCATCCACCCTGATGGCTACGTCATTACCAACCGACATGTCGTGATGAGCTCTGACGGGAAATCCATCTCCCAGACCGTGATTGTGCAACTACAGGACCGCCGCGAGTTTCGGGCCAAGGTTCTCGGGGTTGATCCGACCACGGATATCGCTGTGTTGAAGGTGGATGGTCGGAATCTCCCTTCCGCTAAGTTTGCGGACAGCGACAAGGCTCGCGTGGGCGATGTCGTTTTTGCCATTGGGAATCCGCTTGATGCTGGCATGACGGTTACGTCTGGCATTGTCTCCGCCCTCGGCCGTTCTGGGAAGCAGGGCATGGGCCTGCTCTTCGAGGATTTCATCCAGACGGACGCGGCCATCAATCCAGGCAATAGCGGCGGGCCTTTAATGGACTTCGAAGGACGTCTCCTCGGCATGAACACCGCTATCAAGTCTGAGAACGGCGGCAGCGTGGGTATTGGTTATTCTATTCCCGCGAACCTTATCGTCAGCGTCGCGCTCGACTTGGCTAATACGGGTAAGGTCGTCCGCGGGCTGATCGGAGTGCAGGGCGAAGATTTGCCCCTGGCCGAGGCGACGAAGTTCTCGATTTCAAAGTCCGGCGCAGTGCGCATCACAGCGGTGAGCGAAGGACGTGCCGCGGCCAAGGCCGGGCTCAAGGTGGGCGACATTATCGTAGCCCTTGATGGCAAGCCCTTCGAGAACTGGAACGACCTTCGCCTGGCTATCTCCAGGCATAAGCCCGGCGACGTCATGGGACTTAACTTCATCCGGGACGGTCGCGGTTCGATCACGCGCGTCACGGTGGAAGAGCGTCGACTGGGCGAGTAGGCATGAAGGCCCTGTCGACATTTCGTAATCTGACGGGCGGGCGTCTGCCGCCGCTCACCCGGACGGCTTTGTTGGCTGGACTAGCCCTTTTCATCCTGACCCTCTTGGTTTTTCGTCCAACAGCCGGAGGTGTTCCGCCAGCCCCGGTCTTGGCCGGCGGCGTTTACCTCGTCCCGCCCGGGGATGCCCGGACGGAGAGTTTTGTCCTACTGGATACCTCAGCCGTCTTCTTCCCCTCCCGTAATACTTTAGGCGGAGGAGGGCAGGGGGAGATAGGCCAGCCCGAAGACACCCCTTTCCCGAAATCTGAGCCCGTGTTGCAGTTGGACCCACTTAAGAGTCCGGCTTCCGCCTTGAAGACCCCCGAGCCGATTGTCCCCAAGCCAGCAACCGCCATCCCTTTGTCCCAGCTGGAGCCGTTTGCCACCTTCGGAGTTCAGCGGATTAATAGCCAAGCTATCGCTCCTCGTGTTGCCTATTTTGAAATATATCAATTAGGTGGGGCATTAAAGCCTGTTTTATACGGGAAAATACCCCACTTAGATGTTAAAAATTCAGTTAATCCCAAAAATAACTCATTCAATGCGGTTGCCGCGATTGTTCTAGGGGTAGATTCGCTGGGAAAAGCAGCTTTGGGCTCTTTATTACGCTCCACTGGTGATTTGGCGCTGGATAAAAGGATTCTGGATTGGGCCGCTGGGGTCAATTGGGCGGGGCAGCTCGCGCCCGGCAGTTATCGGCTCCAAGTAGGGCCCTGATCGAGCCCCAGTCAGCCTGTAAAACCCTTGCAAAAATCCGCTTGACGGTGGGGTTTTGGAAGGTCATTCAAACCCTTCCCTTCGCGTCTTAAGTACGTTGACGGTTCGCCCCTGTAGCTCAGTTGGCAGAGCGCGTCCTTGGTAAGGACGAGGTCGCTGGTTCAATTCCAGTCGGGGGCTCCACCACTTTCCACACACCAAACCTAACCACCTCCTCACCACCAAAAACCATGGCCAAAGAGAAGTTCAATCGCACCAAGCCTCACGTCAATGTCGGCACCATCGGCCACATTGACCATGGCAAATCGACCACCACCGCCGCTATCGTGGCCGTGCAGGCCCGTCGCGGCCTGGCCGAGACCAAGTCCTACGCGGAAATCACCAAGGGTGGTACCGTCCGTGACGCCACCAAGACCGTGACCATCGCCGCCTCGCACGTCGAGTACGAGTCCATCAACCGTCACTACGCCCACGTCGACTGCCCGGGCCACGCCGACTTCGTCAAGAACATGATCACCGGCGCCGCCCAGATGGACGGTGC
>SESF01009203.1_pt1 | contig 32807 bp, 49 predicted proteins | sample 3171521 | NCBI WGS metagenome assembly SESF01 (sample SAMN10866945, study PRJNA518727) | freshwater metagenome | biome: subpolar coniferous forest; feature: holomictic lake; material: water; isolation source: holomictic Lake 227, 6 m and 8 m depth | place: Canada: near Kenora, Ontario | collected...
GTGTTTTCTCTCTCGCTTCTGATTGCAAGTAGTAATGCTTGCAGTTGATACACAGTTTCATAATGGGTGACTACCTTTCCGTTTTGTTGAGAGCAACATGCTCAGTGGTGATTATACAGTTATGTGATTAGAGTTTGTCAAGTAGTTGTTAAAATATTTTTTTCCTTTAGTTTGGCTTCAATGGCTTGTGCAAAGTGAATATCCGTGTGTTGATGGGTAGCGGCACAGTCAGCAGAGATTGAGAGAATCTCATCTTCTGATAAACCAATAAATTGAGGCTTGGCATATAAAGGCTTGATGCTTTTAACTCCAACATTTTTCATGTCCTCATCATCTAGGCTGTGAGTTTCAATAGATGTGTAACCATCTTCTTTCTCCCATATCCACGCCACAGGCTCATAATGTGGATAAGGTTTCTCAACCAGCACCACACCTTGACCAGATTCATAGGCTTTAACTGCTTCGTTATTCCACATTGATTTGTTCATGTGTTCTTCTCCTTGAGTTTGGCTTCTGCAACAAAAACTGCTGACAACGCATCTGCTGATTCAAAAGCAATGCTTTGCATTTCCTCATCCGTCAGCCCAACCCATGTGCGCTGTTTCTCTAGCTCGTCTGCCGCTTGCAAAATGACTTCTTTGGGGCAAAACTCATGGTTTAACCGCAGGTCTTCTATCAAGTCTTTAAGTTGTTTATGTGTCATGTCTGTTCTCCTATTTGACGTTTACGCCATCCCCGAGAACTACTAGGGCTTGCAGCACTGTCTGCGGGTGCTGGCGTATCCCCTCTCTCTGCATCGCCAGTACCTTCTGTGCTTGACCTTTTGTCATGCTGATATAGCTTGTTGAGTAAGAGGGTAACCTCTCTGAGGCGTGCGTATGTAGCGATGTGGGGGTTGAGTTTGTAGGCACGGGTTAGCTTGTCCTTCCTAGCTTTAAGAATGTCTTTCACTGGTTACTCTCCTTGTCTTTTATTGTTAAACCTTTAATTTCTAACACGCATAGAGTATTCACCCGAAGCGCAGCTTGTGGGTAAGTTATCCACAGTGTTATCCACAGGGATAGAAGCTCTCGTTTATCTAGGCTATTCAACTTGAGTGCAGCACTCTTGTTAAACCCGACTTATCTCTCACCCGAAAGATGCTCACTTAGGGATGACAAGGCCAGTTCGCCACGTTTATCGTACTTGGTCGCTTCAACCGCATACAGGGGCGGGTGATACCCCCGTGTATTGCCAAACCCAACAAAAAAAGCCACTTACTACTGCACTGGTCGAAACCCCAATTAGGGGCAGTGCATGAGTAAATGGCCTTAGATGTTGCTTTCGACGACAACAGCCCGTTTATATCACGGGCTTTTTATTGTTGTCAACTCATTAAGATTTTTGGGGCTTCTGTTGTCAGATTAGCCACAATCATCTCAGCCATTGTTTTGCAATCTTCTATCTCATCCGGCTTGAGTAGGGTAGTCAGAGGGTAAACAAGGTCTTGCATACACTTGGCATGTTGTTCCTCATCGGGTGCAGTTATAGCCAACACTAGGGCATTTACCATCAGTAAATCGGGTTTCATGTCTGTCCTTAAAGAGTCATCACGATATAGCAAACAACATAGCCAGCAAACCATGCCAAACAGATGTTGAACCAACCATCATCGGGGGGCGTATATGGGCCTTCTAACAGAGGGGGCACGTGTAAGCGTGTAGGGGGTTTTTTCATGGTGTTGTCTCCAAACTATGTGTGTGAATGTAGCTATTGATGACACGTGCGTCAGGGTAAGCAGCAAATAGGTTTTCCAGTGCTTGCATTTTTGATTGACCTAAGTATTCCTCATAAACAGCATAGACCTCACTGTCTTTGTTTTCGTAGAATTCAAATAAATAAATAACTGTTTTCATGGTTACTGTCCTCAAGGTTGTGCCCCCGTAGGGGCGTATATGGGTTTTTAGATGTAGTCAGGCATGGTTAGCATGACATGTGAGTTGGCAGCATGGTAGGCCTCTATGTAGACCATTGTTGACATGCCCTCACGGTAGGCGGGAAAATGTCTAATCTCACCCTTAACCCTTGATTTGCCTATGCTGGGGGCTTTCCCCTTGGGGGCTTTTTTGGCCTTAACTATCGTGCCCGTTGTGGTGATTGTGGTCATTGTTTAGCCCTCAAAATATGTATTTAGGGTTGACGTTAGCGGCCTTTTTATATGCGTTCCATTGTGCGTTAGCCCTGAAATTGGCAATGACATACAGTTTGCGCCAGTCAGCGATGTTTTCATCAGCGCAATAGTCGCAAATGGCTAACATCTCATCTCCGCAAAAATCACGTGTGTTGATAATCAACGTCACGGCCTCATCGATGTGCATTTGTGTAATGTTTGACATAGTTACTAACCTTTCAAGTTGACGATTGACCGATTGTCAATCCACTAGCCCACTGTCACTAGGCTAGTAGGTGACAATCACGCCGCTAATGCTTCGCTGGTAGCGTCTAACATGTTCAAATAATCGGCGGCCTTTTGTGCAAGTGCGGCGGCCTTGAATACGGCCTTGGAATCATCACGCAAAGCCTTGAGCCAACTTTGAATGTATCCTGCGTGCCGTAGTTCCCCTTGAATACCGTAGTCCTGACATAAGAACGCCGCACCCATTTCCGCTACTAATTCTTCAAACGCATACGCTGGGTTACCAAAACGGCCTTTTTCTAAGTTACGGTCTAACCTATGCTTAGCACCAGTCCAATGCACTAACTCATGAAAGGCCGTAGCATAATAGTTCGCTTCACTGTTAAAAGTACCCTTGTTAGGTAATTGGATACGGTCAACACTGGGTGCATAAAATGCCGCATCGCCGCCGTGAGACAAGGCCGCACCAGTTTTCACAATTCTAGTTTCCGCTAGTTCAATGCTAGTGAAAGGTTTGTCAACGGTAGCGGCGGGAACAATGTCAATACCGTCAATTTGTGAAGCATTGAAAACCCAATAGGCCTTCAAAACAGAGTAGCTTTCCTTGTCTCCGGTTTGCTTGTTTTCCTTGTCAACCTTAGAAAAGAAAACAATGCGAGTGCCCTTTTCACCTTTACGAACATTCCCGCCGATACTTTCCCATTGTTTGTAACTAGCCCAAACGGGAACATCGTATTTATTGACCATTCCTGACAAACCTAGAATGAGACGGTTTATCCCTTGATACGGTTTTTGGGAGAGTAGATTCTTATCGGCGCTACTATCGGCACGCCATGGTTTAACCCATGGTATAGCGCCCTTTTCTAGTTGTTCGATGATGCTATTTGTAACATCTTGATAGACTGTATTTGACATGGATACTATCCTTTAAATGTGCATCACGATGATGTGATGATGTGATTATATAGCTATTCAAGAGAGTGTCAACATCTTTTTATCAATTATTTTCTAGGTGTTTGTACTGTAATACTTTAGTTAAGACACACGTCTAAGACTATGTATAGTGTTAGACTATATAGATATATTCTATCCGTCATAGATTGAATAGGTGAATAGGTATCTATATCATGGGGTAGTAGACAATCGGAAAGAATGGGTAGGTCTAACAGTTCTCCCACGGTAAAAGGGACAATGGGCATGGGGCTTGCTTAGCCTTACCGCTACCATTAAAGCTAACCTATACCATGACATGCACTAGGGAATGGGACAATGGTCACCCAGCACAAACACGCACCTAGAACACAAGACACGTGGCGATGAGATGGGTTTGGATATGCTAAAGGGTGTGCCCCCAACATCTCCCCCCCATAAAAATTTTCACTGTTTCTGCTACATTCTTGTTTGGATTGCAGTTGCCATTGCCAATCCTTTAGGCCAGCACTTGTGTTGGTCTTTTTTTACATGTAATATATGGTTATTGATAGAGGGGTAGAGATGGCTATACAAGAGATTGAGTTAGAGCGTGGTATTGATATGCCTACTGCGAGGGTGGTGTACGCCTACCCTTATGAGGAGATGGATGTGGGGGACAGTTTTGTTGTGCCCGTGTCTGCTCGGCAGAAGGTTCTTAATGCCAATTACAGGGCTGCTAAGAGGCTTGGGTGCGGTTTTACGGCAAAGACAGAGGGTCAGGTCATCAGAGTGTGGAGAACACGCTAGAGGAGTGATTATGGGGACTGAGTTGTTGTGGATGGAGGAAGATGAGTTGCGGGCAACATGTTTGACGCTTTCTGCGCTACTGCAGTTTTCTCAGGTGAATACGGTGAGAGCTGTTAATGAGGCATTGCAATATGGATACAGACAAGGATACACAGACGCAGCTGTACGAATCTCGTTTAAAGCTGAAGAGGGAAATGCAGAGAGCCTTGTCCTGCATTAGTCCTAAAGCCAAGAGGATGCTGGCAAGTGAGTGGGAAGATAAGTATTCCGCTATCTTTTACAAAGAGTTGTTAAATTGTGCCCGTAACAGGGATGCTGCAAGACACATTGCTGATTGGCAACTATGAATTTTGATTTAAAGAAGTTTTACAAGTTCTGCTCGGAACTCAAGATTGAGACCAAGGAAGAGGGCTTGAAGAAGATGGGCACTCTGCTGGGGACGCAGAAGTATGTGATGGAAGAGATTACAAAGGGACTAGAGAGAGATGTTCACTTCTTTGTCATTCTTAAAGGGCGGCAGCTGGGTATCACGACTGTTTCACTTGCCCTTGATTTATATTGGCAGTTCACGCACCCGGGTTGGCAGGGAACACTGGTTGCGGATACAGAAGAGAACCGGGATATGTTTAGGTCAACTCTGGGTATGTACATGGACGGACTCCCAAAAGAGTACAAGATTCCTCTGGTGGCACATAACCGTAATCAGATGGTACTTAAAAACAGAAGCCGAATCTTTTACCAGATTGCAGGAAACAAGTCCCGGCTCGGACAGGGAAAAGCCATCACCTATCTTCACGGAACTGAGACTGCGAGTTGGGGTAACGAGGAAGGATTAGCCTCCCTGATTGCCTCTCTTGCAGAGAAGAACGCTGAGCGCCTGTACATGTTCGAGAGTACAGCGCAGGGCTTTAACATGTTCCACGACATGTACAAGACCGCCAAGTCTGCCAAAACCCAGCACGCTATCTTCTGCGGCTGGTGGCGTAACGAGTATTACACCGTTGACCCTGAGAGCAACATCTACAAAGTGTACTGGGATGGCAAGCTCACGGGCGAGGAGAAGGAGTGGGTCAAAGACATTAAGAAGCTGTACGGCTTTGAGATTAACTCCCGCCAAATGGCATGGTGGAGATGGAAGATGCTGGAAGGCATTAAGGACGAGAGCCTGATGTACCAAGAGTTTCCCCCGACTGAGGACTATGCCTTTGTGATGACAGGCACTTCCTTCTTCTCTAACAGCAGGTGTACAGATGCAGCCAAAGCCTCTAAGAAACTTATTCCTGACCACTACAGGTATGTGTTTGGTCAACTGTTTCAAGACACTGAAGTCTTGCGTTCTACAGAGCGCTTGGGGACACTCAAGATATGGGAAGAGCCAGTTGATACTGCTTACTACGTTATTGGTGCTGACCCTGCTTATGGTTCTTCTGATTGGGCTGACCGTTTCTGCATACAAGTATTCAGAGTCTATGCTGACGGAATGGAGCAAGTAGCCGAGTTTGCTACCAGCGAGATGAACACCTACCAGTTCGCTTGGGTCATCGCCCACCTTGCAGGAGCTTACAAGAACTCTACCCTTAACCTTGAGGTGAATGGCCCGGGGCAAGCTGTCATCAACGAGATACGGAACTTAAAGCGCATGGCTGTCGCTATGGGAGGCTCTATAGGGCATGGCCTCATGGACGTACTCGGCAGCATGACGAACTACATCTGGAGAAGAAACGACACCCTTGGCGGCCTCTCCAACTCCATCGGCTACATCACCACCAGCCAAACAAAAGAGCGAATGCTCAACTACATGAAAGATTATTTTGAGCGTGGCATGATGGACATTAAGAGCATGGACACGCTGGAAGAGATGAAGAGCATCGTGCGTGAGAATGGCTTTATTGGCGCACCCGGCAGAAACAAGGATGACCGTGTAATCGCTTGTGCGCTGGCAACCGTATGTTGGGCAGAGCAGGTGCAGCCAAGGCTTGTAGCTCAGAAGATAACCAAAGAAATAAGCAGGTCACAGGAAGAATTCACCCCTGAACAACTCTCCGTTGGCAGAAATGTCAGCGATTATTTGAAAAGGATTGGCATGTATGGTTCTTGAAATTATTGTAGAAGCCCCCAATGGTGAGAATGACAGAGACAGAATCTTTAAATTGTTTGAAGATGATGGCTACTTTGTCAGAAAGATGGAACTCAAAGTCTTTCTTGAGAGCCAAGAAAATTATTTTGTAGCAACGGTGGAGCAAAATGACACCTTTAAGCAAGGCTGAACTCAAGCGGCAAATCAAAAGATTCCTCGCCGATAAGGACAGAGGCATCTCTATACCCATGTTTGCACAGCTGGCTGGCATCAGTAAGGCTACGCTGCTGGATGTTTTTGACTATGAAACAGAATCCATGTCAGAAACCACCCAGCGCAGGGTTAACAAAGCCTACATGCAGTGGAAAGCTGGCATGGTCAAGGTAATGAGCAACCGAGACAGAAGCCGCTTCATTGAGTACAGGAAAGAAGCTAAGCCTCCAATCATTCATGGTTTGGGGCTAAAAGTTACGTCAGAAGGAATCAAACTGCGTGTAGGTCTGGTCAACCGACACGATTACAGCGAACAAGACCTAGATGAAGCACTAAGGGGGTAACATGGCAGTCCTAAAAGACTATTATTGCGATGCACACGGCATTTTTGAGGCATGGGAGGCAAAATGCCCCATGAAGAACTGCAAAGGTGAGCTAAGCGTGGTTTTTCTCAAACCAGTGGGTTTAAAGTCCGATAAAACCAAGAAAACAGACAAAACTGTTAAGCAGTTGGCGATTGACTACGATATGACCGATATTAAGTCCACAAGAGAGGGCGAATATCAAACTGGCTACATGAAACGCAACAACAAGCTGTCTGACAAAGAATTTGCACAAGCGACAGAGGCTATGAACGCCCAGAACAAAGAAGCACGCCCCGGTGACGCTGCAATCTGGGGCGCTGGCGGTAATATCAGCATGAAATCCGTTATGGGTGGACAATTTAAGTCTGTTAACGGAGAATCTGTCGGAATTAACCCCAAAGCTGCAGGTAACTTGTCCGGCCCACGCCCCGCCAGTTACATGGCAGACCCAGATAATTTACAGGTGAGCAAGCCATGAGAATACCTACCGACCCGCAAGACCGTGAAATCTTTTATCTTGACCTGATTCAAAAATGCACAGTGTCAAGAGAAGAACGCAAAGTTGATTACGGCTCTCTGCGAAGTTGGTATTTGTTTGGTAATGGGCCGGATGAACCTCCGGCTCTGTACAACAAAATCTTTCCTCACATTGACCAGCTGACTTCCTTCTTGTACTCAGCAGAAACAACCCGCTTTAGCATTCAGCTGGGCGCTGCTGTTAACGAGATGGAACACATCAAAGTCCCAACGCTAACCCGTGCCCTCAATGACGAGTGGCTAAATAGCAACGCTGACCAAGTTTTTTCTTCTGCAACAACTTGGGCGCTAGTTTACAACTCTTGTTTTGTCAAACTGATTATCAACAACGGCATTCACCCGTACCTAGTTGAACCTGCTTGTATCGGTGTGCTGCGGGAAGACACGCCCTACAGCGACAGGCAAGAAGCCCTTGTTCAAACTTACTACATCACCAAGTCAGAACTGTACGCACGCCTTTACTCTCACCCTAGAAGAGATGAGATTGTTGCCCGTGTAGGCTCTACTCAACATGAGCGCACAGAAATTGCCAACGGCATTGAGCGCATCATCATGTCGCAATCAAACCCAACCATGTACGGTAACGTCAACCTTGACCTTGCTGGCGGCAATCGCTACAAGGCTGTTGTTGCAGAAGACACAGTAGAGATGACAGAGCTGTGGGTGTGGAACGATGACATTCAAGATTATCAAGTAGTCACCAAAGCTGACCCAGACGTAATCATTTACGACAGGGCTGGCGAGTCCGTGTTTGTCAAAGGTGAGCTGCCGTTTGTTCAGATTGCACCTAACCCACTGTACGACTACTATTGGGGTGGCTCAGAAGTACAACGCCTTGTTTACTTGCAGCAGCTGCGTAACAAACGCATGGCTGAAATTTTAGACCTGCTGTCTAAACAAGTTTCTCCACCAACGGCCTTGATTGGCTTTACGGGAATCTTAGATGAGAAAAATTTTGCTCTCAATCGTGCAGGTGGCCTCCTCGCTACTGACATGCCTAACGCAAAAGTTGAAAAACTTGCGCCTCAAATTCCTCCAGATTTATTCCGAGAAATTCAAGAAATAGATTCCATGTTTGAGGAAGCCTCGGGCATTGTCTCTGTGCTGCAAGGCAAGGGAGAAGCTGGTGTGCGCTCCTCTGGTCACGCCTCACAACTGGCTAGACTTGGTTCATCACGTGCAAAGAAACGTGCGCTCATCATTGAGGACAGCTTAGAGAAAGTTGCTACGCTGTATCTCAAAGCTATGCAGACGTATGACAACACCCACTTCACAGACACGCAAGGTCACAAGTTTATTGCTGAGCAATTTACAAAAGATTTTGTGGTGAAGGTGGACGCACACTCCAACTCTCCCATCTTTATGGAAGACCTGCGCCAGCTTGCGTTTAACTTGTACAAGTCAGAAGTCATTGACAAAGAATCTTTGCTTGACTTGCTAGAGCCGCCCATGAAACAATTACTCAAAGACCGTCTGAAAAAGATGGAAGAGAAAAAGGCTAAGCAGCAAGAAACACAAGCGGCAGCGCAACAACAAGCGCCAGCCAAAGGTAAACCAGACTTAAAGCAGGTGGGATGATGGCAGAAGCTAAGCAGGTATCACCAAAGAATGACCAGCCTCGGGTCAATACAAAAGACTTATCTCGTGGGGAACAAACTCCCAACTTGACATATCGCACGCAAGGTATTAAAAACACAGGTGGGCGTAGTCAGCGTGATTATGCTCGCCGTTGACAACCAAGGAATGAACATGTACAAAGCACACAAGCGTGGTCGTAAGACCCGTAGGTAATTCCCCTTAACAAGGAATCGGGTGTGGCTTCCTTCCCGTCAAAAGGTCGCCGCCTTCAACATGGAGAAGACTATGCGTAAAGCTCGTAAAGGTCGTAAGAGCCGCAAGTAATTAGGCGGGGGCAACCCCGTTTAATTGCGGTTTGACCGTTAAAAATTCTTTGAGGGGCTGAATTAAAATGCCCTTCACTTGTTGACAAGCGGTTTGTAAGTGGTTACAAACGGCACATAAGGAGTTTTTTATGGCAGTTCCTGAAGATAAATTGATGGAGTTAATGCGAGGCCCACGCTCAGGCGGGGGTGGCAATCCCTCTGGTTTATCTATGCCTTCTGGCAATATCCCCAGCGCTGGTGGAATGTCAGATGCGGAAACTCCCCCAATGGCTTCCCCAATGTCTACGCCTGAACCCAAGATGGGGTCAAAAGAAGCTGCCATGATTAACTTAGGCATGGCGATGGACTTGTTAGAACAATCACTCCCAGCTTTAGGCTCAGAATCAGAAGAAGGACAGAAAGCTCTTAATGCTATTCGTGTCCTCAACGGCATTCTTGGTCAGCGCAAGAGCAAAACAAACGAATTACAGCAATCTGAAATTCTCCAGATGTTGCAAACACTTCCTCAAGCTGGTGGCGCATCGCCTGAAGGAAGAGCTATGGCTCAAGCGCCGATTCCCGGTATGCCTCCTGCAGGTGGCGCACCACAACCATCCCCAATGTAAGGAACTATCATGGACTTGTTCAAACCCCGTGGCGCAGCAGCACCCCGCCGTCCTACTGACAACAATCAGCAGCATGGCGTAATTACAAACACACCTCGTTTTTCCCAGTTGGGCGGCTTGTCTGCTCCCAACAAAGTTGGCAAAACAGGTATGGCTGTACAAAAGCCCGGTGACGGTAAAAAAGTTATCTAATACGGATAAGAGGGTAATACTATGTCACTAGAAAATGTCTCAATGGAAGCACGTGATGAGCTTGCAGCGTTAGCGCAGCAGCTTGCAGATAATCCTGCAACACGTAAAGACTTCCTTCGCATGACCAAAAAGGTCAAGCCTAACCTGCCTATTCCAGAACTGGACATGGAAGACTACACGCACAATGCAGTCAACAAGTCTGAGCAACGAGTGCAAGCACTTGAAGCTAAGTTGCGTGAACGGGATGCCGTTGAAGAGCTGCAAAAACGCAGACAATCTTTGATGAAAAAAGGTCTGATTGCTTCAGAAGATGAAGTAAAAGACGTTGAAAAAATTATGCTGGAGCGTGGTATCACTAACCACGAGACAGCAGCAGAGTTTCACCAGTGGATGAAACAGGCAGCAGTGCCCACCTCTTCAGGATACAACCCTTCACCAGTCAAACAATTTGACCTGAACAAGTATTGGAAGAACCCGGTCAATGCCGCCCGTGATGAAGCTGCAAGCGCACTCAGGGATTTGCGTAAACCGCAACGTCCCATTGGGTTGTAAGAGGGTAATGGTGAGAGCGAAAGTTCTCTTTTTTATACGTTCGTAAGGAGGCCTTATGGCTATTGGCGGCGGCATCCTACCAGCTACGGGGTCATCTCAGTTTAATGAACTGACTTACGTAACTCGTAGAGCCTTTATACCTAAGCTGGTTGTCCAGCTATACAACTCGACACCTTTAATGGCGGCATTGATTGCAAACAGTCAACAAGCTAGTGGCGGTGTCTCTTCCGTAACCGTTCCAGTGCAAGGCGCACAGTTTGTGAACGCTCAATGGTCTGACTACAGCGGCTCGTTCGCTCAGCCTTCAGTCCAGCAGGGTGCTTACAACGCTGAGTATGACCTCAAGCTGATGATTTCTCCTGTACCGTTTCTCGGTATGGAGGGAGCAGTACAGCAAGACGCAGCTATTATTCCGTTGATTGAAGCTCGTATGAACGATGCAACCAACGTGATGATGGATGCAATGGCTACTGCTTTGTACAACAACACAACCAACACTCAACAGTTCATCGGTTTGCCCGGTGCTATTGACGATGGCACAACTTTGGCTACCTACGGTAACATCAACCGTAGCACCTACACATGGTGGAAGTCCAAGCAATATGCTGCTGGCGGTGTTAACCCAACTCGTCAAAACATCCTGCAATACATTTCTGGTACTGTTAAAAACGGTGCTGAAATGCCTTCATTCGGTGTTTGCGGATTTGGTACATGGACATTGTTGGCTCAAGACTTCGTAGGTCAAGAGCAATATGTCATCACACCCGGTTCTGGTTTTGATTCTGACCCTAATGGCCCTCAAGCTGCATTCCGTGCCTTGATGGTTGCTGGTGTCCCAATTTATCCCGACCCGTATTGCCCAGAAGGTACTGTGTACTTCCTGAACACTAACTACTTGTCTCTGTACATCCACGAGCAAGGTTCGTTTGTGTTTACGGGCTTTGAGTCCACACTTCCTAACTGGCAAATTGGCTACGTTGGTGCAGTTTTGATGATTGCCGAATTGGTGAACGTCAAGCCTAAAGCAATGTCCAAAGTGACGGGTTACAACTACCTCTCACTGTAAGGAGTTAAATCATGTCATTAAGCGCAAATAAAATCCTACTGGCGAATGCCGCCACTAACACCGCTGGTGCGTATATCCAAACGCAAGCCCTCGGTAATGCCACTGCAGTTATTCCTGCTGGTTTCTATCAGGTCTTGGCTACAGCAAATGTCACAATCGAGATGAATACATCCAACAACATTTCCTCCCCAACATGGGTGGTTTCGTTGGCTAATAACACTAGCGGTTTGATTATCTCTGACGGTGTTAATTTCCGTGCCAACGTGTTGGCTGGAACACCTACTATCACGTTGTACGCAACCAATGGCGGTCAAAACGCTACTGGTAGTTACAACTCTTAATAGGAACACACCATGAATGCGAATAATGTAGGCGCACGCTATCCAGACAGTTTTGGCAGCTTTGCTGTTTCTAGTGCACAACCCATTTTTTTGGGCGCTACTGGAAATGCAGTTGCTACTCTGGCTAATGTTGGCACGAGCTACATCGTTCGCCGTGTGACCGTTGCAAATGCAAGCGGCAGTGTTGCTCTCGCAAACGTAACTATTCTCACCAGCAATGACGGGAATACAAGCAATGCGGTAACTAATGCTGCTGCTCTAACTACCATTACAGGCTCTACTAAATTTGTAGATTTGCCACTGTCTACAACGGCGGCATCTACGGTTTACAGTACGTCTTTTTATGTGTATGTTGGAACAGCTGCAGCAGCCAACAACTCTGTTGAAATCACGGTTTACGGTGACGTTGTAACGCTATGAGCGTGGTTTATGTAACTAATACTGGCGACACTAAACTCAGAGATGGGTGCGGTGGCGTGTTTTATGATTTTCCTAAAGACGAAACGGTAGAGATACCGCTGGATGCAGCAAAGCATATCTTTGGTTACATGAACCCCAACAAAGAACCGTTCCTTTCCCGCTTGGGTTGGGTACGGTCTTTTGCAGAAATTGACAAAGGATTTGAGAAGTTGTCAGAGTTTAAAATCTCTGAGCAACCTCCCGAACGGAATCGCTCGTTACCCTCGGCGGTTGGCGTAGTAGCTCTTCACGTTGAAAGACGTGTTGAGCGAAATGTCACTAAGAGGACAGCTTAATATGGATGCTAAATGGCAACTCTCTCTTCCTACCTCACGGAAGTGCAGCGACTCTTGCATGACGCAAACGCTGTCTTCTGGTCTACCTCGGAACTAACGGACTACATTAACGAAGCCCGTGAACGAGTAGTAAGAGATACTGGCTGCCTCCGCACCTTACAGATTACAAACACGCCACTCTCCAGCACCGGAGTAGTTGCAATTCCTTGGTCTAACGGCCTGACTGTCACTGCTGGACAGTTCATCTTCTCCAATATCTTCATCTACCAAGTAACGGTTGGTGGAGTTTTGAATTCTGACGCTGCGCCCTACCCTACAGGTAGCGCAACATTCCCGCCTTCTACCCCGTTTACCAACGGCACAGCCACATTGCAATACTCTAGCAACTGCGAGATTATCAGTCTTGCTGCCTTGCCTAACGGAATTCAAACGCTAGATGTGTTGAACGTCACTTTGTACTGGGGTAACAGCCGTATCCCACTACGTTATTTGCCGTGGAGTAATTTCAACGCCCAGCTGCGTTATTGGCAAAACTACGTAGGCAGACCTATTTGCTTCTCAACATACGGTCAAGGCCAGCTGTACATAGCTCCCGTGCCTGACCAATCTTATTCCATTGAAGTAGATACAGTCATCTTGCCTACTGCGCTAAGCCTGAATAATCCATCGCAAGTAGATAGCATTGTTGACCCGTACAGCACACCCGTAGCTTTTTATGCCGCTTACAAAGCCAAATACAAAGAGCAGAGCTATGGTGAAGCTGAAATCTACAAGCAAGAATATGCCAAGCATGTACAGGCGGTTCTGAACTCGACCTATACACGCCGGATTCCTGACCCCTACTCATCCTTCTAACTATGGCAGCAGCAGAGCAAAAAAAGTCCTATGCTGTTATCAAGAACTTTGCTGGCCTAAACACCAAAGCGAACAGAACAGCCATTAAGGAAGAAGAATTTGCATGGATTGAGAACGCCATGCCGATTGGCTTTGGCAACATAAAAATTGTCCAAGCTCAATCTACTGTCAAAGATTCTGGCAACACTGCTGTTACTTTTGCCAACACAGTTACTACTTTTGTATCTGCAAACATAGGACTTAGCGACTATGTTGTTGGCTTTGAAGACAACGGCAGAGCTGAGTATTTCAAAGTTGACTCTGCTACAAAGGCAAATGTTGCCGTTACAGGCACGTTCTCCAACACTGGGGTTACTGTTGCTCAGTACAAAAACGAGCGCATCATCATTGGCGACCCTAGCAAAGGCTTGTCATCGTGGGATGGAAACAGCGTAGTTACCATTGGTTCTGTTGGTGTTATTGGCATTACAAACCCCGGCAACGGATACTTGTCTGCTCCCAGCGTTACCATCAGCGCTCCTAACGATGCTAACGGTGTACAAGCTACGGCAGTAACAACCATTACTACGGGTGCTGGCAGCGTGGCAAGCATCAACGTATCTGCTGGTGGCTCTGGCTACACCGCTGTTCCCGGTGTTACCCTTGGCGCTCCCAATGTTACTGGTGGCACACAAGCAGAAGCGGTAGCAACCATTTCTGGTGGAGCTGTTGTAGCTGTTTCTGTGACGAATCCCGGTTCTGGATACACAACTGCACCCAGCGTAACTTTCTCTTCTGGCGCTGCAGCTGCTACTGCCGTGCTAAATACGGGGCAAGTTAACAGCGTCATTCTGACAAATGCGGGTACGGGCTACACAGCTCAGCCCACAATTACCATCTCTGCACCGCCTAGCGGTACTACTGCCACTGCTATTGCGTCCTACAACACGTTCAAAACAGGCACACTTGCAGTTCTGGTCACCAACGGCGGTACAGGATACGGGGCTAGTGGCTCATTCTCAGTAACTTTTGCTGGTGGTTCTGGAGGTTCTGGAGCAGCAGGAACAGCGATTGTCAGCGGTGGTGCAGTCATTGCCGTGATTATGACCAACGTAGGTTCTGGCTACACAGCAGCGCCTACAGTTAGTTTTACTTCCGGCTCTGGTTCTGGTGCAAAAGGCACGGTAGTTCTCAACAGCGACACCATTGTGGACGTAGCCACGTTCTCAGGCCGTGCGTGGGTTGCGGCAGGGCGTACTATCTACTACAGTGCTGCAGGGTCTTATAGCGACTTTACGAGCGTTTCAGCGGGGTCTTTTACCCTCACTGATTCCACACTGCACGGCAACATTCAAGGTTTGCTGTCTGCCAACAACTTTCTGTACATCTTTGGAGATGACAGTATCAACGTCTTCTCTGATTTACGGGTAGATAGCACAGGTAGAACACTGTTTACCAACACCAACGTCAGTGCTTCTGTGGGTACTAAACGCTTGTATGGGGTTTTCCCTTACTTCCGTTCTGTTTTGTTTATGAACGACTACGGTATGTATGCTCTAGTGGGTTCTACTACCAGCAAAATTTCTGACCAGCTAGATGGCATCTTCCCCTACATAGACTTTACCTTGCCAGTGACGGGCGGTCAGGTGTTGCTCAACAACATTCTGTGCGCTGCCTTTAACTTTACCTACAACGACCCTGCTCAAAGCAATACGCCCAGACAGATTCAGTGCGTGTTCTTTGACAAGAAATGGTTTGTCACAAGTCAGGGTGGTTTAGATTACGTAACATCTGTACCGGTAGGCGGTCTTATTTCTCTGTATGGTGTAGACGATAAAGCACTGTACAAGTTATATGCCAGCGCAACTGCTGCGGTTAACAGCACCATAAGAACTGCTCTCATGCCGCTGGGTGACCCTATCCGCACCAAGCAAGCTCTCAAGTTTGGCATTGAAGCTACGCTGACCAATAGTGCTGCGCTGACCGTTACTGTAGATAGTGAACAAGGCTCTAGCCCTGCTTACTCATTGACCAATGAAACCCTGTGGGTCAATAATGTAGGGACGACAATCTCTTGGGTTAACAGTAGCAGTCAGGTCATACCGTGGCTGTATTCTCAAGGGTATTTCCTTTACAAGTCAGATGCACAACAATACGGAAAGTATTTGGGATTAACCCTAACTTCTAGTAGTTCTGCATTTGTTTACAACACGTTCGAGATGGAACACGAATTAAGAGTGAGGTTCTAAGATGGCTGTACCGTATACATTTGGCTCTGCAACAAGCAGCATTCCCCTATCCCAGCTGGATAGCAACTTTGCCACTGGCATCACGCTTGGCAATACCACTGTTTATTTGGGTAACACAACCACGTCTTTTGGTAATGTGACGCTCACAAACGTAACCATTTCCAGTGTGTCTACTGCCATTACCCCTGCACAGGGCGGTACAGGTCTGGTCACCATCCCTGCCAACAACGTCATTTTGGGTAACGGCACAAGTAACGTAACAGTGGTAGCCCCCGGCACGTCTGGTAATGTGCTAACAAGTAACGGCACGACATGGTCAAGCTCTACCATCAGCGCAGCGTCTGTGTCTGCGGCTGGCTCTACTACACAAGTGCAGTACAACAATGCTGGCGCATTTGCTGGCTCTGCTAACCTGACATTTAACGGCACTACGTTAACAGCTGCAGGATTGTCAGGCCCACATAACGGCACGGTAGGCGCAACTACACCCAGCACAGGTTCATTCACAACACTGGCGGCGTCTTCTACTGTTAGCGGTACAGGATTCTCAACATACTTGGCAAGCCCTCCTGCTATTGGCGGTACTGCTCCAGCTTCAGGTGCATTTACTACATTAACGGCAACAACGGCAATAGCAACAACATCAGGCGGCACAGGCTTAACCTCATTCACATCAGGCGGTGTGGTTTACGCATCTAGTTCTAGTGCATTGGCTACTGGTTCTGCGCTGACTTTTAACGCAAGCGCTTTGGCAATTGCAACTGCGGCAAATGACCAATTGACATGGACTAGTGGTCGCACAGGATATTTGTATGCAGACTCTGCGGGCATAGGTATTGGCGACACGGCTCTATTGGCTGGCAATGCTACATACTACAACAAGACTAGCAATTACATTGCCAATTACATCAATGGCTCAGAACAAATGCGCCTCACCTCAACAGGGTTGGGTATTGGTACAAGTTCGCCTGTTGCAAAATTAGACGTATATCAAGCAACTGCTGGAACTGCGGCTTTAAAAATTCTTCATGTAAACGGAAACGGGATTACTGTTAATCCAAGTTACAACTACTACGATGCGTTTACCCATTATTTCCGTTCATTAAGTGGCACTACAACTTACGCCACAATTGATAACTCAGGCAATCTAGGCTTGGGAGTTACTCCAAGTGCTTGGGCTACTTTTAAAGCAATTGAATTAACTGGTGGTGCTATTGCAGGTATTGGTACTAATCAATTTGATGTTGTTCAAAATGCTTATTACGATACATCGTTTAAATACAAAACAACGGGTGCGGCAACTTTTTATCAACAATCAGGCGCAACTCACGCTTGGTATCAAGCCGCATCAGGCACAGCAGGAAACGCCATCACCTTTACTCAGGCGATGACATTGGATGCCAATGGGAATTGGATTTTAGGCGGTACTACTGCTTACGCAAAAGCCACTATTGTTGCAAATGCAAGCGGTGGACCTTTGATTTCTTTTAGAGATACTAACGGGTCTGCTACAAACTATGACGTTGCTGTTTTTAATAGAAATGGAACTCAAGTAGGCAGTATTAGCACTACAAATTCTGTAACGCTATATAACACAACATCTGACCAACGTCTAAAAGAAAACATTGTTGATGCACCTGAGTTTGGTGGCGTTATTGATTCTATTCAAGTTCGTAGTTTTGATTGGAAGACAAGCCAGACACACCAACGAGCAGGTTTTGTTGCACAAGAACTTGTCACAGTAGTTCCTGAAGCAGTACACCAACCCGCAGACCCTGATGAAATGATGACTGTGGACTACTCCAAACTTGTCCCAATGTTGGTCAAGGAAATTCAATCTTTGCGTCAGCGTTTGGCTGCTGCTAATCTTTAAAAGGAAAATATCATGTCAGTAAACTGGACAATCTCAACCCTAGACCGCAACACATCTAATGGCTTTGTAACAACTGCCCATTGGCAAGCCACAGCAGTAGATGGAGACTACACAGCCTCTATCTATTCCACTTGCTCATGGGCAGATGGAACAGTCAACACGCCTTATGCAGACCTGACACAAGACACAGTGCTTGGTTGGGTATGGGAATCGGTTGATAAACAAGCCACTGAAGATGCACTGGCGGCTCAGATTGCTTTGCAAAAGAATCCTGTGACCTCAACGGGCGTTCCTTGGAGTGCAGCATGAAATTAGAGTTAGAAGCAAACGAAGTGCAATTCATTTTGAACGTGTTGGGAGAACTTCCCTCTAAGTCAGGTGCGTGGCCTCTTATCGTGAAAGTACAAGAGCAAGCACAAGCTCAGCTTCCTAAAGAAGCGCCAGCAGAGGAATAATATGGGAACGCAAGCATTCACGCCTACGGGCAACACCGTCATGTTTACCGCAAGCACATCTGCACCTACGCCTGTGCAAGCCGTATCTACAACCTTGGGCGGTAACCAATACCGCATCCTCAACAGCGGCACTGTCACTGTGTTTATGGGTGTTGGTAACACGGCTGCTGCGTCCACCGCAAATGCAACTGTCATTACTTCTACAAGCTCAACAATTCCGTTACTGGCGGGCACTGACGAGATACTGACATTTAACGCTAACGCATACTTTACGGGCATTACCGCTGCTAGTACGTCAGTGGTGTACCTGACCCCCGGAGATGGCTCATAACGTATGTTAAAGACCGTCAGTTCCCTATCTAATGCTATAGGTGCGCTCAATTACAAAGGTACTTGGGATGCAAGCACGAACACGCCTACGCTGGTGTCGAGTGTTGGAACTAAAGGTGATTACTACGTAGTTTCCGTAGCTGGCAGCACCAACCTCAACGGTACTACGCTGTGGGGTGTGGGTGATATGGCGGTGTTTAACGGCTCTATCTGGCAAAAGACAGATGGTGGAGATACAAGCATTGTGACAAGCCTGACCGTCACAGGTCTGACAGGCTACATGTATGCCAACAATACAAGCCCTGCTACAGCCGCCACAACCATTCCGGTAGCCAGTGTCACGGGAGCAGTAGCCAACACCGTTAACGTGCTTGCTGGAGGGCTACTCAGCGGTGGTGGTGCGCTTACCAGCAACGTCACCATATCTCTTACTTCTGTTCCTTCCGGCAATGTAGCTGGCTTGGGAACGATGGCTACGCAAAATGCTAATGCGGTAGCTATTACGGGGGGTAGCGTTACTGCAAACCTAACCAGCGGTAACGTCACAATTACTGGCGGGACAATTAACAGTGTGTCGTTTGCCAGTGCAAATATCACTTCTGTTGCCGCAACCTTTCCTAACAGTTACCTTACAAACAGCAGTGCGACATTAGGTAACACAGCAATTACGCTAGGCAGCACAACAACTGCTGTCGGCAATTTAACGCTTAACAACGTCACAATACCTAGCGGTAGTGTTAACGTGCAAGTTACAAACCTGACAAGCACAACCAGCGCAGCCGCTACGTTTGCCACTGCAAGTTTGCCTCTAGTACCCGCAGGTTATATTCAGGTTAACCTCAACGGTGTTGTTGTAAAAGTACCTTACTACGCTGCCTAACCATGAACATGGAAAGCCTCTCCTACGTGCAGTTTGGTGACCGTGATGGGTTAGGAGAGATGCTTTTTGAGAATGGTGTGCAGCACCAGTTGTTCTACGAGATACTTGCTGACCAAGGAATACTTGTCCCCAAGTACCCAATTACAGATGCTGACCCTGCCAACCTTGATGATTGGCTTTTTGTGCATAACCAAGAGCATCAGCGGCTTGCAAGTGTGCTGAACTTGGATAATCCTTTTCAGCTGCTAGATGCAGATTGGCAAGTAGAAGATGACTTTTATGACTGGATTGGTGTGCATCAATCTATTCACCAACAAATTGCAGCGGCGCTAAAGGTTTAATTATGGCTCTTACACCACCACCGTTATCAGGAAATATTTTAGCTGGAGCAAGTTGGAATAGCTTGAACACCAGTTTGGGTGACTTGTTAACTCAATACACAGGTCAACCAACAGCCAATTACGCTGTAGGTGGAGCAACCACTGCCGATACGTTAAATCAGCTAAACACTTTTTTAGAGGGTGGTGGCTCTTTTGACCCTAAAGCAACTGTATTTTTGCAAACGGGTGGCGTAGACTTTTTGCAAGGCGTTGATAAACAAACTGTTAAAGACAATATTAACCAGATTGTTTCTACACTAGGTCAGCAGGGTGTCAATGTAGTTTTGACTGGTTCGCCTTATGCAGCCTCTATACAAGACGTTATCAACAACAACTTTGACCCACAAGTTGATAACATCTTTAAAGAGATTGCGAATGAAAACAAGAATGTTGCGTTGGTAGGAACGCAGGGCGAAATCTTACAAAACAAGGCATTGTTAGTAGATGCTCTTCACACAAATGCTGAAGGTACTGCTATTTACAATCAATCTGTTATTGATGCTTTAACTCAATTAAAACACGATATTCCTGATAGCTCGCCAGCGGCTATTGCACAAGTTCAGCAAACAAATCAGGTTGCAACAACACCGCCAGTTATTACGCAAGCGGCTACAAATCCAAATGTTGCACAATCTTTGAGTAAGGCCATCCCCACTACAAGGGGTACTGTTATTGAAGGTGACAACATTGAAGAACAAATTGCGGGTGTTCCTCAATCTGTTTACGAAACAAAAGTAGACCCCAACAATCCAGCTAACTGGCAAACAGTTAATCCCAACACAGGCGAAGTTATTGCATCAGGAACATTTGCTGGTGGCGGTGATAAAGGATTGACTGCTGCTGTTGCGCCTATTGCCATCTCTTTTGTCATTCCAATTATCGGTGCTGAGATTGCTGTTGCGCTGGGAACATCCACGGCTGTTGGAACTGCCATTGCTCAGACTGCTGTATCTATTGCCCAAGGCGTAGACCCTGAAAAAGCTATTCTCAGTGCAGGAACTAGCCTCTTAACGGGCAGCATTACTGGTTCTGCGGATGCAAAAACCTTTATTGAGGGCATTTCTAGTGACCCAGCAACCCAAAATGTCATCAAAAACGTTTCAAATTCGGTCATAAGTACCGTTGCAAAGGGCGGTTCTGGCACTGAAATATTGACAAATGCGGTGTCTGCAGCGACAGGAACGGTCACTGGCGAGAGTTTAAATAGCTCAACGGCAGGTCAATTTGTAGGTACAGCACTAGCTACAGGTGGTGATGCAGTTAAAACTGCGGCGGCAGCGGCAGGGTCTGCTGGGTCAGACATTGCAAAAACCATAACGAAATCGACTTCCACGCCCCCAGAAAAAATCGCTTTTTCCCAAGACTTGCCAGTTTCTACAGAAGCAGAAAATGTCATTGCAGCTATAGAGTCTGTTAAGCCTGACCAGCTTGCTTTTGCTGGCGCAGTTCCCGCATTAGGTAGCGCAGCTGCTGCCGAGACTGCAGCTCTATTGCAGCGTTTTGCGGCTACCCCAGCGGGACAAGCAGCGCTGCGAGAAGCGGCTACTGTCAGCACAAAAGTCAGGGATATGATTATTGCCTCTGGTGTGTTTGGTGCGGCAGGAGGAGCAGCTTTCTTGCAGGGCGCTTCTGTTGTTCCTCCAAAGTTAGAAACACAAACACAAACAGGGCAATCTGACCTTGTGTCACAAATTCCCGGATATAGCCCATCTACAGCCACAACAACACCAACAACACCAGAGGTAACAACTACTCCCGGTGTAACAGATGCTGGTGAATTAACGGTTACGGGAACAAGACCTACAAACATTGACGCACTAACAGGTCTTACTCAAACTGGATATACACCCCCAGAAGCAGATACCACATGGACTGCGGAGGCGATGCGTGTTGCCCAAGCGCTAAACATTAGCCTTGCAGAGGCCAACGCAATAGCAAATAGCAACCGTGTGTTGTTTGACTACTTGGCTGGTGGTGGTGAGCCTACATTTAAACCTGCTGACCCAGAAACCATGCGGTCAACGGATTTGGTTGCGGTTTCTCGTCCCGGAGCAGATGACAACATCATTATCCAGCGTGAGACACCTATAACTTTTACAACGCCAGAAGCTACTGCAGCGTCAACGGTTGACCCTAAGTTTGTAGCGGTTGACCCAACTTCAACAGTAACAACGCCAGCAACAACAACGCCAGAAACCAATACGATTGTTATTTCTGTAGATGCAACAACAAACAAAGCTCTAACCATCGACAACTCTGGCAAGGTTACTTCATCAACATTAGCGCTTGATACTGTTGTCAGACCCGGAGATAGCGTTACTGTTAATCCCGTAACAAACACAATTACAAGCACGGTTACTACGCCAGCCACAACCCCCGCTGTCACGCCTACGGTAACGACTACCCCGACAACTACGCCTACGACAACCCCGACAACAACTCCGACAGTTACTCCGGCAACGACTCCAACAACTGCAACAACACCGATTACAGCGACCACACCTGTAACGTCAACAACACCGGAAACGTCAACAACACCAACAACAACACCGACAACTACGGCTACAACAACAACTACGCCTACAACGACTCCGACTACGGAGACAACACCCACAACTACGCCGACTACAACTACAACTCCGGCTACGACACCAACAACAATTACTACGCCTACAACTGAAACTACGCCAGTAATTACGCCAACAACTCCAACGACACCGACAACGCCTGTCACACCTGTCACGCCAACTCCCCCCGTGACACCGTTGCCGCCTGTCACGCCAGAGCCTCCTGCCCCACCCACACCACCAACAACTCCGACTCCACCAGAGCCGCCCATTCCCCCTGTGCCACCGGATGAGCCACCAACGCCTCCTCCTACACCGCCAACGCCGCCAGAGCCGCCCACGCCTCCAAAACCTCCCGTTGTGCCGGAAGAACCCAAAGAGCCTGACCCGTTAATTAGCGTGTCTGTGTCTCCCGTAAAGAAAACACCAAAACCATCATTCCCTACAATTACGGGTTTTAAGCGCAGCCCTCTTGAGCAAGCCTTGACAGCTTACCGTCCTGCTGGTGAAATTGAGGCTGAGGTTGGGTTGGGCAGAGAAGACGTTTGGAACGAGGCATCACTGCGTCTTAAAGACGCTCTAGGACTTTGACATGGCAACATCATTAGACACAATCTCTGGCATTGGTGCTAACGCACGTAAACTTGCTAAACTATTACAAGCAAAAGCCCCAGAAGGTCACATGCTGGCTTACATCAATCCACGTGAAGCTGCGCTGTTAAAAGCCCACGGTGGTTCTGGTAAACCCCATGCTGACACTGGCATTCCGTCTTTTGAAGAAGAATTTGAGCCACCAGATTTTGGTGCTGAAGGCACTTTTGAAGCCGCAGATGCAACACCTGTTGATTCCACATTTACAACTTATGACCCGGCTGGCTACTCCTATGCTGGTCAACCAGTAACTTCAGGTGCTGCAGGGACAGATTTGCAGTTGTCCAGCTTTCCGAAAGCAGTTGAGACACCAGCGTTTGATACGGCAAGACCGAGCGCAGATGCTGAGACTCGCAGATTGTTGGGCGGTAAGTCCGAAGAAGAAAAATCTTTAATTAAACAAGCGGCTGAAAAGACGGGCTTAAAAGAAGACACGCTCGCAAGGCTTGGTATTGCTGGTGTGATGGGGTTACTAGGTGCAAGAGCATCCAAAGCCGCTGCCAAGTCTGGTCAGGCTGGCGCACAGCAAATGCAAACATTGGCTACGCCTTATCAGCAAAAAGGCCAAGAATTACAAGCACAAGCTCAACGTGGTGAACTTACTCCACAGGGTATGCAATCCTTGCAAGCCGCACAAGCACAAGTAGCACAGGGTGTTGAGAAGCGTGGTGGCGTGGGTGTTGCCCAAGCTCAAGCTCAAGTGGAGCAACTGCGCCAGCAGCTGTTATCACAGCAATATGATTACGGCCTAAAGCTCTCTGGAATTGGCGACAACATTGCTCTTGGTGCTATCAAGACAGGCATGGAAGCTGACAGGTACGTGCAGGGAATTAACAACTCGTTCTATCAGAACATGGCGTATATTGCCTCTGGCATGACACCGGGAGCAAGAGGTTAATATGGCTGAAGAACTAGCAACACTACCCAAAGCACCAGAAACTCCAAAGCCGGGTCGTATTGGCTTTGAAGCTGCATTAGGTATTCAACAACCTTACATGCAACGTAAGGCAGAACTGCAACCGCAAATTGCTGGGGCAGAGGGTGATATTGCCAAAGCCACTCAAGCTCAGTCAGAAGTGCTTGCTACTGGCAAACAAAAAGCTCAAGAAAATTTGTTCCAAGCTGAAAAGCAAGCCAAAGAAGAATATCAAAAGAAATTAGAAGTTGAGCCTTTACCCGCTTTTATTCCTACCAAAGACACAGTAAACGACATTGCTGGTTTGTTCTCCGTCATCAGCGTGATTGGCATGGTTGTAGGTGGTGGCGGCAAGATGGCTGGTCAGCGTGCTATGGGCGCTATGAACGGCATGATGGAAGGCTACCGTAAAGGCCGCATGGATTTGTACAAGCAAGAACGTAATGAGTTTGACGCTAACTTTAAAACCATGCTCCAAAAGCATCAAGAGTTTCGTAAAGAGATGGATGATGCTGTTAAGTTAGCCTCTACCAACAAAGAAGCTGGAATGGCGGCTGCTGAACTGGCTGCGTCCAAAGCTGGCAGTGACATTGTGAAAGCTCAGCTTCGCAAAGGCGACTTAATGGGAGCTTACAAGCTGGTTGACGAATCTCAGAAAGGCGCAGAGTCTGCGTTGAAGATGGAGCAAAAAGCCCGTCAAGATGAGCTTGCTGAGAAAGCCCGTAAGGAAGAGGCTGCACAGCGTGAACGTCATCAAAGAGAAAGAATGGCTCAGACAGAGCGTCTTGCTCAAGCAAAAATAGAGGCTAAGAATTTAAAACAAGTTGGTTCACGTAGCGCAACCAATGAGCGTTATGCCAATACTGTTTACCGTTCCAGCAATGAAGTGTTGCGTAGTATGGAGTTGATTGAGCAGATTGGTTTGACAACTGGTGGCGGTGCGCTGGGTGGTGTTGTCGGCAAAGGCAGCATTCCTTCTGAAGTACAGCGTCAGATTGGTCAATACTTTACTGAAGAGCAGCAACGTAACTACAACACTGCCATGTCTGGTGTTGCGCTTGAGATGGCTTATGTGCTTAACGGTGGCTACAAACCAGATGCGGGAACAATTAACAAGATTGAAACCTTGCTATCTGTTGGCCCTAACGACACTCTTGGTAACGCTGCTTACAAGTTCTCTGACTTAGCCGCTAAACTCAAGGCTGCCATTGAAGTCTCTCCAACATACACGGAAGACCAAAAAGGCACGAAAGAGATGCTGACCAAGAAGCTGGAGCGTTACGCTACGCCTGAAGAAGTCTACACACGGGTGTACGGTATTGGTGAACGTAAAGACCCGCTTGTTAGGTCTGGTAGTTATCCCAAGCCACAATCACAATCTGAGTTTGATGCGCTTGCACCGGGTGCGGAATACATTGACCCAGATGACGGTAAGTTGTACAAGAAACCAAAGGCAAAATAATGGCACGATTTGGTGGTGAACTTGTTGAGCAAATACCAACCTCCCGTTTTGGCGGTGAGGAAGTAAACGCCCCTGCTACTGATGTAGAGCCGCCCAAGAAAGAGAAGACACCTACTGAGCGTTTAAAACAGTTTGGTGAGGCTGGTCTGGGCGGGACAATCATGGGCGCTGCTGCCCCAGAATTAACGCAACTGGCTGGCAAAGGTATCTCTATGATTCCTAGCCCATACACAAAAGCTGCAGGTTATGGCCTCCAAGCGGCTGGCAAACAGATGAGGGGAATGCGTGGCACAGAAGCTGGCATTGGCGGCATCGGTGGCATGACGGGTGACATTGCTGGACAAGTTGCAGAGTCACGTGGAATGCGTCCTCCAGCTGTGTTTGCTGCTGAACTCGCTGGCGGCATTGTTGGCCCTGCTTTCATAAAAACCATTACTGAGGCCATCAAGTATGGCTCACGTAAGTTACTAGGTATTGAGCCTGTTAAGGGTGTAAAACTATTGGCAGATGACTTAGGGCTTGATTCTGCACAGTTGTCTCCCTCTCAGCGTGACTACATCAAAAAGCAGCTGGATGAATTTCGTGGCACTGGCACACCCGGTCAAGCGCAGGAAACTTTGTATGGGGCGCTCAAAACTGGCGCTACTGACATTACAAAAGAGGCAGAAGGCCGTGCAGCTTTGCGTAAATCAGATGCGGCAATAGCTCAGCAACAAGCAGAAGCTCAAGCAGAGAAGATGCGTTTGGCTGGCAAGAAGACTACAGAGATTGGCGCACAGACAAGCAAAGAAGCACAGGCAGCACGTGCTCAGATTGGTCAAGAGCGTGAGACTTCTGACGTTGGCAACACGTTACGCCAGAAAATCATGTCTTTGTTTGGCAAAATGACAGAGGCAAGGTCTGCTCAGTACGAAGCTCAGAAAGCTATTCGTGATGCAGCTGTTGCAGAAAAAGAAACTGCTGGCAAGTTTGTAAAAGAGCTGCCAGAGTATCAATCATTGCTGACTGAGTTAAAAGCCAAACTGTTAATTGGCAAAGAAGCTAGAGAGCAAGCCACTGCAAAGGTCACAGAGCCGGGCGTAAAGAGTGCTTACAGAAACATTTATGATGCTGTGGCTGACCAGAAGGTGCAGATTGGAATTGATACCAACGGCAACCCTGCTTACAAAACTTTCCCCACTGCTTTTGAAGCATTAGATGATGTACGTAGGCGCTTGGGTGATGTTGCGTTTGGTAAAGAGGTTGAAGGCTACAGTGCTATTGGCGCTGACATTGCCAGAACTTATTACAAAAAAATTAGCGACATTCAATCTAAGTTTGCTGGACAAGCTCACGATGACTTGCAAGGTGGCTACGAAGCTGCTTCTCGTTTGCTGGACAAGTACAAGTCTCAGGCGGGTAAGAAGGCCACGGCAGCAGACAGGTTTGACCCTAGCCGGTACAAAACAGATGCAGCGTCTTTGCCCAACGATTACTTTAATTCCAAGCAATCTGTCGCTGACTTGCTGGAGTTAACAGGCGGTGACCGTGCGCTGGTAACACAAGCTGCGTCCGACTTCAGTGCCCGTCAGTTGCGTGACAAGAGCGCAAAAGGCGTGAAAGATTGGATGAACAAGAATGGTGATTGGCTAGAGTCATTGCCAGAAGTTAAATCAAAAGTAAGTAGCTACTTGTCTACTCTTGAGCGTGCTGAGCGTGTGTCCGGCAAGACGGGCACTGCTGCAAAGATACTGGAATCTCGTGAGCCTACCGTGTTACGTGCGGGAGAGAAGGCTTTGGCTGCTGGCGAGAAAGAAGCTGGCGCTATCACGGCAGAAGCCCAGAAACGTGTAGAGACTATTCTTGGTGACAAGAACCCCGCCGCACGTGTGAGAGAGATATTCTTATCTGGCAAACCTTCCGTGTGGAAAGAAGTTGGCCCTATCCTAGCGTCAGCAAAAGGCGGCAAAGAAGCGGTGGCAGAGGCTGTGCGGCAAATCATGGCAGACAGAGCAACGTCAGGACTTGTCAGTTCTGTGCGTACATTCCGTGAAGATGTAGCCCCTAGCTTGCGTGAAGCCAAGTTGATGACACCAGAGCAGTTAGGCAGTTTGGAAGCCCAGCTGCAAGCCATTGCCAACTCTGCTGTGGGTGAGCCAGCAAAGCTAACCATGTTGCAGACTGCTATCAAGAATGCCATCATTGGTGTATCTGCTCAACCTGTGGGCGGTATGGCGGTCAGTGCTGGACAAGCCGTTATGCCCAAGCAATCATCATCAGATGTGCTGAACAGAAGCGGCAGTGTTGGTTCTGCTAAACCCCGTTTTTAAGGAGTAAACATGAGCGATAACAGAAAAGAAACTTTGGAACAAAGAGATACCCGCAGAGGTGGCGAGAATGAAGTCCGTGGCAGCAAAGATGCTCAGCGTGCCCTTGCCCCCAAGATTCCCCGTAAAGACTCACGCAAGACTAAACGGTAATGGCTAGAAAAGACAAGGGTATCAACCCAGACCTAGAGAAAGCAATCTCTGACTTGCTCAAATCAACCATGCTGGATGAAACGGCATCGCTGACAGACAAGACAAAGATTCTTGACCGTGCCCTCAAACTTGAGCAGCTGAAGCTAAAAATGAGTGATGACGAGTGGGGTTCTGGGTTTGGATTAGACGATGATGAAGAGAAGTGATAATATGGTTATTCCAACATTAAGGGGGTATAACCGTGGAATCAATCCAAATCATTCGTTTAGCGTTAGGGGTCATCTCCGACCGCTTAATTACCATAGTAGCTCTGTTGAGTTCGTGTGGCCTGACTTGCTACACACTGTGGGCAGGAGGGTGGGAGCGAGTGGCGACACTAGCAATTTATGTGATTTTCGCTTATCTTACGGTAGGCATAAAGGAGAAAAGTAATGCAGTACATTCCCAAAGTAAAGACGGTTAAGGTTGTTGGCGGCATTTCGTCCGGCATGATTGAAGATAAGCTCTGCCCTAGAGGTGAGTTCAGTCCCGGTAAGCTGCCCTCTGGCGGTTTTAATCCCGTGTGGAACTTCAAGAACAATGAGCCTAACGACTACTTTACACGCAAACAATCACCTACATCTGGTGGTAGCAAGAAGAGTTAATCATGGCGAACAACATTGCCTTTCAAGCGCAAGGTAAGACTACCCGTATTAACGTATCAACCACTGCTAATACGGTATCCATTTTGTCTGACAGTCCTTGTAATCAGGTGAGAATTCACAACGGCACTGCAGCTGAAGTGTTTATTCGTTTGGGTACGGGTTCTACAGATGATGCGGTAATCCCTGTAGCGGGAACGCCAGCATACGGAACAATCTTGCACAACAACCAGACTGTATTGTTTACTGCGCCCAAGCAAACAACAAACGTAGCTTCACTGTATGTCTCTGCTATTGTTTCTACGGGTACAGCAATCGTTTATGTAACACCCGGCGAGGGATTGTGATGTGTGATGCGGTGGGTTGTCATTGCGCTGCTTACCGCATGTTTGCTTGTATCTGCTCAAAGTAGATGTGGAGTTTTTGAGCTTTACAAAATAGCGCACACGTTTCACGACCCAGCAGAACGTCATGCAAAAATGATGGAGTGGTTGCAAAATTATGGTGGATTTTGCAATAAGGATGAGCTAGTATTTATCTGGAATAACTTAGCAGCGTGGGCAGGTACTGCTGATAATGCTCAGTTACGGCAGAGGGTCATTGATTTGTACGGCAAAAAGCTGTGAGTAATGATTACCCTGCACAAATGGTATCCAATGGTGGATGCTACTGGTTACCCAGATAGGCTGGATGCAGCTGACCGCAGGGCAGAGCGCTTACAGGCTGAGCTTGATACCGCAATAAAGTACAAGAAGGTCAAAGACAAAGTGGACGAGTTAGAAGTGGAGCTGTACAACAAGAACGCTCAAAAGAATGTACTAGAGCTAGAAATCTTTACTCACCGTAAACTAGATTTGTATGCGTAGGAGTTGACATGGATGATTTAAGAGGAAAGCTCACGTTTGCAGTGACTTTGATGGTGACCGCCACTCTGTGCCTTGTCATGCTGGGAATCATCTTTGCGCTGCTTATGGGTTTGTATTCCGCTGACGTAGATAACGCAGAAGTATTCAAAGAAATTACCCCTGTCTTGCAAACAATCACGGGTGGTTTTATCGGGTTGCTGGCGGGAATAAAACTTTCTCAGACTGACGACAGCCAATTTAAGGAGAACACCAATGTTGGGACTAGATGCACTACTGCAAGTGGGCGGGAAGCTGATAGACAAGCTGATACCTGACCCAGAGGCTAAAGCTAAGGCTCAGCTGGAGTTAACCAAGCTGGCGCAGGACGGTGAGTTAGCTAAGATGGCTAACGAAACCAAACTGTTTGAGGTTGAGCAGGAAAACGTCACCAGACGAGTTGAAGCTGACATGGCTAGTGACAGCTGGCTTTCCAAAAATATACGCCCTATGACGCTTATATTCCTTCTGGTGGCCTATTCTGGCTTTGCCATTGCTTCCATCTTTGAATTTGAAACACGTGGAGCATACGTAGAACTACTAGGCCAGTGGGGAATGCTTGTGATGAGCTTCTACTTTGGTGGCAGAACTATGGAAAAGATTGCAGACAGGGTTAAGAGATGAACTTGACAGAACACTTTACTCTTGATGAGCTAACGCACACTGACCATCGTGAATATGATAATACGCCAAATGATGCGGAACTGGAGAACCTCAAAAGGCTCGCAGCTTTCCTCGAAGAAGTCAAATCTGCTCTGGGAGGAAGACCAGTTATGGTTAACTCGGCTTTTAGAAGCAAGCAGGTCAATGACGCTGTTGGCTCTAAAGATACTAGCCAGCATCGTATTGGTTGTGCTGTGGACATCCGAGTTCCTCAACTAACACCTGACGAGGTGGTCAAGACCATCATGGCTTCTGGACTACCTTACGACCAGCTTATTCGTGAGTTTGACAGGTGGACACACGTGAGCATTCCCAACACGCCAGCAGCTGCACCACGCAAGCAAGTGCTTATCATTGACAAACAGGGGACTAGAAACTATGCCTAGAAAGAAACCTAATCTCTCTGTTGGCAGGGGCGAGAAACAATCTGTCAGAGCTGGCGGTGGTCTGACTGCTAAAGGCAGAGCTAAGTACAACAAAGCCACTGGCAGCAAATTAAAAGCCCCAACGAAGTCCGGGCCTCGCCATAAATCCTTCTGTGCCAGAAGTAAGAGCTGGACAGGGGAAAGAGGCAAGGCAGCCAGAAAACGCTGGGGATGCCGTTAAGGAGCTGGCAGTAAGCCGCCTTCAAACAAGTACGTTCCGAAGTGTCCTAGCGACACCCACGGGGCTGCGTATATCTTGATGCCGTTGTCACGAGCAATCTTGCAAAACGCATAGTCCTCGGACAGGAGTCGCTCTGTTTCCTTCTCAATGAACACGGGGAAGAATTCAGAGATGCGGTCTTGTTTCAGCTGCCCAGAAGTGTCGCCTACATCATTGACGTAGCTGGCTACCACTGGCTTTAACTTTTCAAACACCTTACGCTTAATTAGCATAAACCCTGTACCCCCGGCAAATATCTCAATAGGCTTGTCTCTAGCCACAGTCACTTCACCTTTGTAGTCAACAAGGTTTACCACCATGCTGCCAGTGAAATGCTTGAGATGCTCTGGGGGATAGCCTTTCTTTACAGCCATGTCCACAGTTCTCCAGTTGATTTCCTTCTTAGGATATATCCCGCAGATAATGTCTTTGTCTGCGTCCATCATGCTGATAATGTCGGCAGGGTTAAAGCGAATATCTGCGTCAATAAACATCAGATGAGTGCATTCTTTCCTCTGCATAAACCCGTGTACAAGGCCATTACGGGCACGCTGCACAAGGCTTTCGTTGAACATGAATGAGAAAGATACGTCAATGTCTTTCTCTTTCAACAAGCCCGGCAGTGGTACTAGCGACTGACAAAAGAATCCAGTAGTCATGCCACCATACATAGGTGTGGTGACAAACAGGTGCTTGCGCTTGGCAGCACGTGTCTTCTTAACTGGTTCTGCTTTCTTGATTACTTTCTTTGTTGCCATGATTAGTCCTTGCTTATAAATGACATACCATCTTCAAAACCTGACTTGTAAGCCAAGTCCCAGATTTCTTTGATGGTGAGGTTGATGAGAGCTAAGATATGTCCTCTACCCTCAGAACATACTTCCCCGTCTTGGCTGATTTCCTCCAGCCGTGGATATGAATTTTGATGTTTGCTTTCCTGACCCATGAGACAGTCTCACTTTCTTGTATCTTTTTAATACGGGAGGAGACACCAGATGCGGTTACCTGCACAGCCAGTATCTCCTCTCCCCGTAAACATAGTAAATCGCACCACCCCCAGAGGTCTTTACGCACACGTGCAAAAGGATTCCAGTGTTCAACTATCTCCACCAGATAACCTTGCTCTCGCAAGTACGCCAGTGAACGCTGAGTGGGTGATGTTTTAGTAGCCATCAGAAGGGCACGTCACCAGAAAAGTCATCGCTGGCTTTAGGTTTTGTAAACGTAGCTTTCTTCTCATAGCTTGGAGTGACTTCACGTGGAGTCTCCCGCTGCTTCTTACTCCAGTTGTCTTCAGACAAAGACAGCAGGTCTACGCCTCTACTGGTAGGCTTTTTCCACGCACCAAGTTTGAGCTTCTCCCCTGCTTTGTAGTCCATCTCAAGTATGAGAAAACCTTTGAAGTCAGGAGCATCTGGAGACTTGCGGTTCTCTTCAAACTCCCAATACATAACCCCTTTGCCGGGTCTTTCTTTGTGTAAGTTACTCATCTTTGGCCTTTCGTAAGTGATAACGGGCATACTCTCGCCCACCTTCTTTAACCATCTCTGTAAAGATATGGTGTCCCTGCCTACGCAGAAATTCGATATGTGCTGCAAGTCTGAAGCTCCCATAGTTTTCTAGGGCATCACGGGGTGTGAGTGGCCCTATCTCTGTCAGATGCTTCAGAATATTTCCTCGCTGTGTCCCGTGCCGGGATAATCCCGTGGGGACTGTTCGGGCTTTGGGCTGAGGGTTACTCCCGCTTCTACAAGCAAAGACCTAATCTTTATCTTCTGAATACTGTCCAAGCTCTCCAGCATGTTCATGTTGACTGCTTTAAGACCGTCCAGCTTCTCTGCCTTCACATCATCTGGCAGCTTGTCAGCTTTGTGGATACGAGCAACCATACTGACATACCCACCTACCCACTCCTCTTTTGTATGAAAGGCTGAGTAAGGTTCTGGGTTGTTAGGCACGTAGAGTTTGAAAGCTCCGTCATCTACGACTAGCTCGGGAATGTCTACCCTCTCTGCAACGCCCATATCTTTTGCTGGTGTAGGCGTAAAGTCCTGTACTTCCTCTGGCGTGTAGACACCCACAACACAGCCGGGGTAGACGCTTCTAATACCCTCACTGGCAACTCTTGCACGCAGCATTGCTCGGGGATAGTTCTTCCAGTTGTCTTTGTTTGCAATGC
>SESF01006397.1_pt1 | contig 32793 bp, 18 predicted proteins | sample 3171521 | NCBI WGS metagenome assembly SESF01 (sample SAMN10866945, study PRJNA518727) | freshwater metagenome | biome: subpolar coniferous forest; feature: holomictic lake; material: water; isolation source: holomictic Lake 227, 6 m and 8 m depth | place: Canada: near Kenora, Ontario | collected...
GGTTTGTCATTCCTGTGCCTCGTTCTCGTACGCCCGAGCCCATGACCACGTCGACGCCGGTCAACACGCCGCCCCGCCCCTCGTCCCCTCCGCCGCGGGCCACGCGGCCCCGCCCCTCGTCCCCGCCGAAGTCGGTCAGCACGGAGCCCGAGCCCGACTCACAGGAGACTCAACTCCAGGAGGGAGAGGTTATGCCTGTGCTGGCTAGGTATGTACCACCGCCACCACCCGCGAAGGCCGCTGTTCCTGAGTACGAGTCCGAGGGGGAGTCCGACTCCATGGTGCTGGAGCACGACGCCGAGGAGCCTGCGGACGACTCGCAGTATACCATGTACGAGGATGCCGAGTACTTCTCCCGGGTCTACACCTAAGCTCGTCGCCGCCCCGTTTTCCGAATAAAGCACATACCCGCGTTCCGAGCGTGTTTTTTATTTAACGCGCGCGGTGAGTGAAGGGGCGAGGAATATGATGATCGTCATAGGGTATCCGTGGGCCACGCACGCGCTCAATTTTTTTTTCATCATGCTTATGTTCAACGTGATCAACCTGGGGATGGCGCAGGTTTTCTGCTACGCGGGGGGTGTGGAACCGTGCGAGCACAGCGTCAAGGGGTCCCTGCTTACGTTTACGCGCAACGTGGACTACAGCTGGGGACTGATCGTGGGGTTTGCCTACGCGTGGTTCTACCACTGCGACGTGCACGAAAAGATAATCGATTAGCGCGTTTACTGAGAAACCAAACAGGTTCAGGGCTGGGCAGCGCCCGCGCCCGCGCCGACGATCCTGGGGCAGCGCCCCATCGTTCCGCACCGACGGACGTCGTATGCGCACAGGTTGCAGAACAGCGACTCATCGATCTTGGCCACACAAGTAGTATTCTTGCATATTGCTAAGTTGGTCGGGGTGTAATCCGGCTTCACATCTGGGAATTTATCAGGGTACTTTCTGGCGGCGCGGAAGAGCTCCTGGCGCTGGTCCTGCGTCGTTCCGACCTGGATCCTGGTGTGCGCGAATGCCTCGTCCGACCAAAAGTCCCCAATCTCGCTGGGGGAAATGTACCGCTTGATCAAATACGCCAGCTGGATCTTCTTGGTGTTGCATGGCATCGTTTTAGTATGCGCACTAACAAGCTTTCCACACTTGGCACAGAATATCTGATCATCTTGCTTGAAAACGTCCTCCGGCTTCAAATCCTTGGGAAGTTTATCATACTGGTAAGGATGGAACAGGCCGGCAACGCTCCCCGGCGACCGCCTGTGCTGGGCCAGTTGATCCAATCGCCACTTCCAAATACGATGAATGGGCATTGGCACGGACGAGCTCGCGCCGGCCGAGGGGGGATAGGTTGGCACTGGGTCCATGAAATTGATCACGGGGGACAAGGGGCGCGATCCGCACGGGACCGGGGAGGACTCGAACCTGCCCCGTCCGGCCGCGGGGCTGTGCTCGAAGCGTGCGCTCTCGTCTCCCCATCCGACGGCGGTGGACACGGTCGACAAGGGTGAGATAGATTCCGAAGGGGTCATGATTAACTCCAATTCGCGGACGAACGAGTCGTCGGCAAGGGTGGTCTCCTCCTCGAAAGTGATGGGCTCGGTCATTGGTAATAAATAAAAGATGGCAGGCGCGGGCGCGCACATGTTAAATACACGGCGCGATGCCTGGGTTTTGACGTATGCACGAGGCCGGTATTTAACGATACAGGGGGGGGAGCGCGTGAGGAATGAACATTTTTCGAGAGCAGGAGTATCGTTTCGCCACGTACCTGGACGCGGACAAGTTGCTTGTGTCCGACTACGCGTCCAACCTGGTGCTGGAGACGGACCGCGAGGGGAACCTGACGAACAACAACATCGACCGGGATTTCAACAAGCCCGAGGGGATCGCCGTGAGCGCGACGGGGGAGGTGTTTGTGGTGAATCGATGCCCCGGGAGCGTCAAGGTGTTCGGTCGCGAGGCGGGCGGGAAGTTCGTTCCGCTGCGCACGTTCGGGGAGGACGCGCTGAACCAGCCTGTGGGGATCACGATTGACAACGCGAAGGGGGAGGTGTACGTGGCGGACAACGAGAACCACCGCGTGGTGGTGTTCAAGCTCGACGGGCGATTCGATCGCGTCATCGGCAACGGATACGGCCAGGAGCCCGGGAAGATGTTCTGCCCGTGCGGGGTGGCGCTTCACAAGGGGTTGGTGATCGTCGCGGAGTGGGGCAACGGGCGCGTGCAGGTGTTCAACGCGAAGGGGGACTCGATCCTGGTGGTGAACGGGTTCCCGCACGCGCACGACGTGGTGGCCGACGACGACGGGGGGGTGTTCGTGGCGCTCTACTCGCAGAAGCGCGTGCGCAAGCTGAAGATCAGCGTGTACGAGGACGGGACGCCTTCATTCTCCATCGAAGAGGAGTACAAGCAGCTCGAGCTCCACCCGACGAGCGTGCTGGAGGAAAACGGACGGATCCGTTTCGTCAGCAAGACGCGCGTGCAGGATGTCGAGTTTTAGGTGACGATGGAATCGAAACGACGGAAACGGCCACTACGGGTGGAGACCACCACGGCTTGCTGCGGAGGCACCACGACGGGTGGCACAGCTGGCTCGTCCCCGGCGGCCTGCGGTCGAAGCACGTACCCCAGCGCGGCGAGCGCGGCTGTTTTGCGTTGAATGGAAAGCTTGTCTTCCAGCGTCTTGAAGTAAACATGATTGCTTGCAAACAACAGGAGATTCACCACAGCATGACGGTGCTGCGATTCCGTTAGTTCACCATTGAACAGGGAAACCCCCAACCTCGCCTTGAACACTGCCCAGTCGTCCTCCGAACCAACGCTAGCAAGCAACAGGAGCTTCCTGTGCAGCGCGAAAAACTCATCATCTGGAACCCCAGTCCGAGTCTGGTTAAAGCTGGTCACGTTATCGGATCGAATGGTGTTCCAAAAGACATTTTCGAAAATGTAACGGTAGTCACTGTATCGAGCCATCTTCACGTCGTTATCCCCAATCTCCACGTTAAATTCGGGCACCGGAACCTCGTTGGGATCCCGCTTGCACCACGCGTTGACGAGGTTGGCGTAGAAAAGGACCCTGCCTGAAAGATCGCCCAAAAATAACCTGACGGGGATTAGAAGGCAGAACAACAAAAAACGTGCGATGGCCTTGATCGTATGAACGAATGCCGCGCCCACCCGTCCCAGTTGACGCCAGCAGAACGCGCGCCCCGTCGCGTACCACACGGGGAAAAAACGGTGAAAGAACCAGTGCGACGTGTAGAGCTCGAAGCAGACACAGACGAAGCCCAGGACGCACCAGACGTACATGGGCACCTGGGCGACACGAGGGGTTATCCACTTCACGGCCAGTTCCACGCCAACGCTCAGCTGGCGGAATGCGTGGGCGAGAATGGGTTGGCACCGGGTCCACAGGGTAGTGATCAGTTGGTGCCCCCCAGTAACAATTGCGCCAAACGCGTCAACGAAAGGGTCCGAATTCACATTCTCCGACGAATTCACTGGGCACTGGTGCGTATCGTTGGCGAGCGTATCGTTGACGAGCGTATCGTTGGCGAGCGTATCGTTGGTGAGGTTGAGCTGCACCGGCGCGAAAAACTCGGCGGGCGTGTCAATGTAGACCGTGCCGTTGGTGATGTTGGGCTGCGCGAAGGTGCGAACCGGGAGGGATGTGTTGACCATGGGGGTGTTGAAGATCGTTACGTAACCGCCCGTAACCGCAAGATACATAATCGTCATCATAGCGTCGTGAAAAGTCATATTGAATAAAAATATGGTGGATGCGCGCCGGCGCCTGCGCTTTAATAAGTCGCTACAGGTGTGAAAACACGGGGACGCGCGGTGAGCCGGGTCCGGCGCGTATTTAACACGGGGGAAAGGGATTGGGTACGAAAGAAATGCGGTCCGCGCTCTGTATTCTAATTTGGTACTGCCTACCCGCTCTGAACGCCTTTGATTTGGGTGACGTGGGTAATTTCCTGGGTAACCTTGTTCCAACAGATTTCACCTATGCCTGGGACTCTGACAGGCCCTGGGAGGCGAGGATCACGGTGGCATGCACCGAAGCCAAACCCGATCTTCATGCAGTCTCCTGCGTGAATCACGCTGTTTCGTACATAGCGCAGTACGATGCCGCCAAGGGGTACTACCCCCCCTACAAGATGATGCCCATCACCGGTACCGACTACGGACACCTCATGACCAACTACACCGACATAAACAAGTGGGGCGGCTTGAATGCACTCGCGGGGTCCGACTGCAGCAACGTCATGCTTGGCAACCTTTGCACGCGGGTGCAAACCTGCAGTTTCCAGGTGCGGTACTACGGATCGGTATCCCACAAGGAAAGTGGGGCTCGACTCATCAACCACGATCTCCAGGGCGGCGACATGAACGCCGGCGCCCGGTACCAGGGCGGGGGGCCCGACGCCACCTGCAACCTGTGCACCATCACCAAGTGCAAGCGGAACACGTGCAGCAACGGGCAGTACAGCCTGCCGCCGCCGGGGGTCACCGTGGAGGGCACCATTATCAGCCAGCCCACGTGCGTTCCATGCCCCGCGGGGTACTGGCTCACGTGCTCCTCCATGGACAACGATATGGGGTGCACGTATCTTCCGCCCAGCGACACCCAGTGGGACACGCGAACCACCACGGGAAAGATGCAGTGGATCAGCAAGAACAGGAACACCGCCCCCCCCACTGACATCACCATGAAAAACAGCTCCGACTGGCCCATGCTTGTGGGGCAGTGCTACCCCTGTACTCAAGCAAGAAAGCGCCTGCACTACGGCGAACAGGCCCCTGACTCCTCCGACGAGCTGTTCAACCAGGGCTTCCTGTCTTTCACGTGCCCCGGCGGGGCGCTTCCCCCTTTAGCCTGCCCCCCACATGAGATGTCCCGGTTCGACCCCGTGACGAAAACGGCGACGACGTGCGACTGCATGCACGGCTACTACCGCAAGGACGGCGTGTGCACCGCCTGCGAGGCGGGGAACTACTGCGTGTTTGGTGCGGGCAAGGTGCGCTGCGCCGACGACCACTACTCGCTGGCGGGTTCGTCCACGTGCACCCCCTGCTCCCGCACCGTGAACATCTGCACGGAGAACGAGGCGCTCACGCGGTGCATCACCGGGTTCCAGGACAAGGACTCGTACTGCGTGGACTGCGGGACGTGCCAGCAGCTGTGGTCGGGCGCCACCGCCGTCCCCTGCTACCGTCTATCCAGCGTTGGAACCTGAGGAGGTATATAAACGCTGTGGCGAGGCGTAAAACACCGAAATGACGCCGTTGAGGGCGATTATCCTGCTCCGCCTGGTGTTTTTAGCGGCCGCGTTCGAGGGGATCACGTTTTCGCACACGTTCAAGCTTCCGAACGTCGGGTACAGCCAGGCCGTGCACGCGATCCACAGCCCGGAGTACCTCTCGTGCCGCAAGCCGATCGTCGTTCCCGGGTTCCATGTGGTCCAGTCGTTCGAGCCCGTGAGCGTTCGCAACTACACGATGATCGAGTTCACCTTCCGCACGATAATGGGCGAGGGGCACGCGCGGATGATGACGGACCGGGCGTCGCAGAGCCACGTGGTGCTGTCCAGGCTGAACTGCGCCGGGATTCCGGACACCCCCGTGTGCTGCATGAGCCTGGACGTGGCCCACGAGGGGGCGCGTGGGCACTCGATGAAGCTGCGGGGGCAGACCTTTGGCGAGACCCCCGTGTGGGCCCGAGTGATCATGGGCATGGCCCTGCAGCCCAGCGTGTGGATCCAGTTGATGCGCTGGGGGTACGCGATGCACGACAAGAACCTGGACCTGGAGGTGTACCGCGGCCATGTGCTGGCGAAGGACGGAATTGAGCTTGAATGAATCCCGATTTTCGCTCCGCGTGATTCGGATATATAAAGTGAAGTCTGTCGCGCGGGCATGTAATTAGGCACCCGTGAAATGCTTGATCCCGGAACGCTTTTTCTTGTGCCCTTCGCGCTGTCGCTGGTGGTGCTGGGGGTGTGCGAGCGCTTCGTCTACGCCGTGCTCACGCTGTTTTCGTGGGGGGCCCGTTCGAAGCACGAGAGCGCGCGGCACGTGGTGGGGGGGGCCGTGCATGTGAGCGCGACCGTGGTGAGCGGCGTCGTTTCGGTGTTTGTGCGCTGCATCTACGGGGCCGCGCAGTTGGTGATGTGGTTCACCGTGATCTTCCTTTTGCTGTCGGCAGTATACCAGGTGTACGAGGAGTACCCCTCGGTGATCCTGAACCTTTACAGCTTTTACAACGCGCGCATCGGTGGGTTCGTGCACGGGTATTTTTTCCTGCCCCTCGAGTTTTTCAACCTGCTGTTCAAGGGGTTGATCCCGCTGTACAACGGCGGTATCTGGCTGCTGCGCACGCTGTTCATTCAGGGCCTGCTCCCGCTGCTGTGGGACCAGATTGCCATTCTGATTGAGGCGGCGACCGTGATCGTGAGTCTGGGCAGGCACTGCACGGAGAGCCTGTCCGATTTTCTGGCGGAGGTGGGGTGTGACGCGCTGGACCGGTGCCTGACGAACCCCGCCTCGCTGGACCTGGTGACGCCCATGGGGGACGTGCGCGCGCTGGCGGTGCTGGGCGGTAAGCTCGTGGGGTCCATGTGCTCGATCCTGCAGGAGCCGGTCAATTTTTTAATGTACCCGCTGCTGGACGTGAACCTGGCGCAGGCCATCCACGGCTTCGGCAACGCGTTGGTGCATTTCTTCGTGCACCTGCCGATCGTGTCCATGCACCGGTGCGTGAGCTATGGCGTCACCGGGGGGGCGTTTGATTTCATGATGTGCACCCCCGACCTGAACCCCGTGTTCGTGCATCTGATCTCGGGGCTGCGCGACCTGGGCAACCTTGTGGACAACTGGATCGGCGTGGGGGTGGTGATGACGAGCCGGGCGACGACGGGGGGGGTGTCGACGGAGTGCAGCGGGTTGAAGACGCTGGCGCCCGACGTGTTTCGCAACGGGAACCTGCTGCTGGGGCGCATCGCCGTGGTGGGGCTGACGGACTGGCTGATGGCGAGCACGAACGGTTCTATCGCCTACTTCTACGGGCAGGTGAACAGCGACACCGCGCCGAGGGCGTGGACGGAGGAGGTGGACGTGCGTATGGGCCTGGCGGCGGTGAGTTACAACGACGTGAACGACATGGACGTGTCCACGCTGACGTCGGGCCGCCGCCCCGGTTCGCGCCGCACGACCACGCTGATGGGGTGTCGCTGCGTGGACACGGACCAGGGGATCAACGTCCGGTGCTCGTTCCTGCCCTACGCGGGCGCGCTTTCCTCCGACTCCGGATCGATGGACCTGTGGTTTCAGGACCGCACGTGGGCCAAGGATCTGACGTGCGAGAAGGTGGAGATCACCGTGCGGAGCGTGCGGTGGCCCGTGCGACGGGTCGAGGGGAAGACGACCCCGTTCGGGGCCGGCACCGCGGATCTGCCCACGACGGACTGTTTGACGAAGGGGACGTGCGAGAGCGTGGACGCGACGGTGTGGCTCGTGCCGCGGTGCGACCTCCTGCCCGCGGAGCAGTGCTCGGACGTGGCGGTGGGGACGTCGTGCTTCCCGTTCTGCATGGCGGCGCGGGTGGCGGGGAGCCGGAACGCGAACCCCGTGCTGGTGAACGCGGACACCTGGCGCACCGGCCGACAGCTGCTGGGGAGGGAGTGCGTGTCCAGGGCGTCGGATTCGTCCACGGTGATCAGCATGGCGCAGCTCACGGCTGCGTCGGGGACCACCACGACCGTGAACTTCGGGCAGACTACCCTGGGAGGGGCCGCGTCGGACCCGCTGTACACCGTGGACTACGACACGAAGGGCGCGGCCGTGTGCAGCACCGGGGTGAACACGGCGAGCTGGGTGCCCAAGCCCACGACCGACAACGTTTTGCCGTACGTGCGCCGCCACGGGCAGCCGTTTGCCATCTCCGGCGACACCATTCTGATGGACAATCCGCTTGACGACGGGGGGACGCAGGTGCAGGTGGAGCGGCTCGGGGGGAACCAGCAGGACGTGTTCACGCTGGAGAGGACGTGGAACGACCTGCCCGCCGCGCCGAAGCGTCTGGTGCCCATCGACGAGCTGCGCATGGACGTGAGCGACAAGCTGGTGGTGCCGTACGACTACACGGCGACGCGCATCCACTCGACCAACAGCCGGAACTACGTGTTTTACGCCGTGTCGCCGAACCTGCAGATCTTCGAGGCGTACCTGGACTACTGCCTGTACGGGGCCGAGAGGCTTCCGCAGTTCCAGCTGATGGCGCTGTCGAGCTACGGTCCGCTGAGGGTGTACCGGGTGCGCGCGTACTGCCAAACGGAGTGCGCGAGCGACGGGCTGAGCGCGCAGGTGACGCTGGACGGGTTTGCCAAGGACGGGTCGTTCAACAGCGGCACGTTCAGGCAGGGGTGCGACCGAACCTTCAACGCGACGATCGACGGGCTGGAGTACGTGAACGAGCAGAACATCGCCGTGACCGTGCAGGTGGCGGACCGGAGCTTCAACGTGGACACCATGTCGGGCGCGGGGTCGAAGTACGTGACGTACTGGCTGCACCCGCAGTCCATGCAGCTGCGCAACGACACGATGTGGACGGCGCCCGACTCGATATCCTACTCGGCGTCGATCTGCATCCCGGGCCTGGCGGTGCCCCACCTCGGGACCCTGAAGACCGAGCTCCTGATCTCGGGCCTTCACGCGCTGCGCTTTGTGGTGACCGGGGTGTGGTACGCGCCCGGGCTCGTGTTCATGTGGAAGGGCGGGGGGACGTGCCCGCTGGTGTCGCGCGGACACTCGGTGCTCGCGTCGTGCGGGGACGACGTGTTCAGCCTGGACGATTTCTTCGACAGCGCCGACCAGGCCACGGCGGTTTTCTGGTCGATCCCGATGTACATCGCGGACATACTGGACAGCCGACGCGTGGTGAGCTTTGCGCCCGTGCAGAACCTCCTCCGGGGGTTTTCGACGTACGGGCGCGAGACGACCAGCATCCTCACGTCGGGTGGAAACCTCATCAACCTGCTCCAGACGCCGATGCCCAGCCAGATTTCGGAGCTGTTCGCCGTCATTCGCCAGCCCAACCTGGCGGCGAGTTCGGGCAAGATGGCGCTCGGGGTGAACTCGATGGCGCGGTTCACGGCCCGGGCGTACGCCAAGATCATCCTGGACTCCGCCAAGGTGTCGTTTGGCGTCGGCACGGTGGACTCGATGCTGCTGTTCCGTCAGTTCCTGTCCGCCGTGTACGATCTGCGCCCCTACTTCAAGACGAGCGTGTCGGACCGGGCGGGCGCCGCGTGCCTGGGCATCGAGCAGATGTTCGGCGGGTACAACCCCTGGGGGCGGCTCGTGTACCACCAGTGCATGGCGGCGCCGATCCTGATGGAGGGCATGCTGGACCTGTTCGTGGGGATTTTTATCGACGTGCCCACGATCAAGTGCGTGTGCAAGGACTCGGCGGGGCACACGCTGACGGTTTTCGCCAGGCAGGAGTGCGTCCCCAAGGCCCCCGCGTCGGTGCGTGGCGTTTTATTGGGGATGATAGCGGCCGCCGAGGGGACCGGGCAGCCATCTCTTTTGTGTCCTGCGGTGACCACGTACGTGCGGAAGTCCCTCAGCAACTCGGTGGAGCCGTGGTTTGGTCAGCTTTACTCCACGCTGGACGCGCTCGGCGACTCGATAGACTACGCGCTCGTGGGGATCGACCCCGACGCCGGCCAGTGCTCCAATTTTCACCAGGACCCCCAGATAGTGGTCATCATGCCCGAACCGATGGACTACTTTCAGGCCTGCGGTAAGATCCAGAGCTGCCACACCAAGTGCGCGGGGAACTGGCAGGTCTTCCAGGACGCGCTGGTGGCCGCCGGGGGGATCGATCAGCAAACGGGTCTTGTCAGCATGACGCAGGAGGTGGACAGCATGTTCTTTCCGGTCCCCGGCGTGGACATCATAGCCACCGGAAACGTGGTGGCCCTCACGCGTCCCACGGGAAGCGGACTGAGCGCGTGCCGCTCTTCGGCGGATCAGGTCCTAGCAGTGGCTTCAATAACACGCTCGTCTCTGAGCGTTCTTTACTACTGCATCCCAGCAGGTCCCTCCTCGAGTGTTTACGCGAGCGAGAACACTGCTTTGAACTGGCAAAGCATGCGGGCACGATCGGCCACCCAAGTATCATTTCTGGATGGGAACGGGGCCACCCTCGCCGCCTTAATAATGGAATCGAACCAGACGGTTCTGTACCGGGTGGGAAGGGGTATCAGCGATCAGCAGCTTCTGGCCACCCCCGACATCCTTTCGCTCATCACGCTGGGCCAGTACCCCATGCGCATCACGAACTTCATCACACTGGGGGCGCGCCTGCTCGTCAACGTGGCGGTACGGACCAACGAGAACTCGCAGTTCGGGCGCACCGTGAGCACCGTGTGGATCGATCCGGACGCGCCCCTGGCGTTCAGGGATGGAAAACCAGCACCCCCATTCCCCTTTGTGGTCAGCATTCCAAACAACATGTGGACCGGCTATGCCGTGTCCGAGTACCCCTCGAGTGGGGACACCAACGTCTTCACGCTGCTATTCTGGCCCATCCAGTCCAACGCCGTGGCCCAGCGCGTCCGCTTCCGGGTGACCAGCTCGAGCGTGAGCGTCACGGAGCAGCGCCCGTACGTGCAGGACAAGTCCCTTTCGGCCCGGGCCTCGCTCATGCCCCAGAAGCTGATCCTGTGCAAGAACCTGCAGACCCGGGAGGATCTGGGGCAATTGAACGTGTACGCCTCCTCGGGCAACGCGTACGACTGGCTGCAGCTCCTGCGCCTGAAGGCGAACGACCTGGTGCTTCACTCGGCGGCCGTGTCCAACGCGCAGCCGATTTCCACCACCGTCTCCATCACGACCGCGTGCGACGGCACGGACTGCCGGGGGTGCAAGGACCTGAACCTTCGGGCCCTGTGCGCCGCCTACCAGAGCTGCTCCGTGGTGCGTTGCATCGGGACCCCCGTGAACCTCAAGCGCCCGCTGTGCGGCGTGGGGATGGCCCTGCGCTCGGTGGGCATGCTCGCGGTGGAGTCCACGCACGGCAGCTGGCTGATGATCATCGACATCTTCATGATACTGGTGGAGATCACGACCCAGCGCAACCTCCCCGGGATCGACGTTTCGTGGCCCGACGAGGCGTTCCTGGGGAACATGTGCGTCGCCAAGGACCTGTCCGCCGAGTTCTTCGGGATCCTGATGTCGACGATCAACAGCGCGTTGCAGCTGGCGCAGGTCCCGGTCCCCTCGCTGCAGCAGGTTTCGCACGTGGACTCCAGCGCGAACACGGCGCTGAGCCTCTCGACCGCGGCGATGACCAGCTTCCTGCACCAGATCGGCCTGGCCCCCCTGTACGTGATGGCGGTGAGCCACAAGATCATGATGTGCCAGGCCAAGGGGATGCTCGCCGTCTTCTCGAATGCGGGGTTCACCGTGAACCTCGAGCCCTCCAACCTGGTCAAGGCCACGGACGCCATCAGCGGCCAGTGCATCACGCAGAAGGCGGAGATCGAGGCGCAGCAGTCGGGGGACTCGGTGACGAGCCGGAGCGTCGGCGCCACCATCGGGCAAATGATATCCAGCTCGGCGCAGGTGCAGCTGCTCCGCAAGATCGAGCCGATGATGCACATGATCGACGGGGGTTTGACCTACGCCATCGGGATCGTCGGCAAGTTCGCCAACGTGCTGCAGACGTGGGACCTGGCGCACTGCATGCTCCCGGACGTTACGATCAAGAACGCCGTGCAGTGCGCGTGCGGGGACACGCCCCTGGCCATCTTAGCTGCGCGACGGACGGAGGGCATCGACGATTTCGCCTACTGGTGCACGGGCACGGTGTCGGTGATCGACTCGAACAACAAGGCCCGCGTCGTGTGGAACCCGTACACGTACCAGCAGCTCCAGGACAAGCTCGCGGGGAGAATGGACGACTACGTGAGGTGCGCGAGCACAAGCCTGTCGTGCACGGTTCCCAACGACGACGTCTTCGCCTCGCAGGGGATCTCGATGATGACGGTGCTGACGCGGTGCCGCCAGAACTTCGTGAACCAGCAGTGGGACCCCGCCGCGTTCGCCATGTACGACAAAAACACCCTGAACCTGCACGTCCCCGGCGCCGTCAGGCCGCGCGTGAAGGACCCCAGCGACGGCGTGGGGGCGTGCCTGCTGCGAAGTTCGGAGACCGGCGCCACGAATGGCGCGTGCCTGGACGCGCTCAGCCGGCAGCGGGGGTGGACCGACACGTACTGGGGGTACAACCAGCTTGAGAAGGGGGTCGGCTCGCACAGGGTGGACGCCTGCATGGTCTTTTCAGGGCCCGCGGCGAACGCGGAGATGGCGGACGCAAGGCGGAAGCCGTTTCAGAACTGCCTCAACGGGTACCAGATCAGCAGCTCCAATGTTTCGTGCGACCTGTCGGGGTTCGTCTGGTCCCCCGCGTCCTCCAACACGGTGCCCGTCGCCTCCCGGCACGTCATCGAGCCCGAGAAGAGCGACGTCCTGAACGCCGTGAACCAGCGCATGCGTACCGCGAAGGAGCTGGTGATGACGCATCTCACGGCCCTGCGCAACTACAACAACTCGGCGCTGGAGGTGGCCTTTTTCAGCGCGGAGGGGGACATGATCCACCAGATGCTCGACTGCATCTTCCTGGGGCCATACGCGCGCATGGACTACTGGCCCACCCCCGTGTGCAACGAGTCCTCCTCGGGCGACTGCCTGGTGGGGCCCTACTGGTCCCGGGACGAGAGCAGGGGGCGGACGCGAAAGATCGATCTGGCCACCTGCCCCGCCAACGGCGACCTGCCGTTCACGTGCGGGAGCCCGACGCGCAGGGCCATGGTCAAGCACTTCGTCATGCACTACCTGCAGGGGACGGCGGGCTCGTCCCTGGTGCTGTCGCAGGTGAGGGACTGGCTTTCCGCGCAGGAGCTCCTGTGGAACGACGAGAGGGCGTTCGGATGCGACTGCCCGGAGGGGTCCGCCGCGAAAAACAGCGTCACGTGCTGCCAGCCGGACGCCACCGGTAGTTATCTGCCCACCTTTTTTACCAGCACGTCGCTCGATCTGCCCACGGAGGGCGTGCTGAACGCCATGGAGCAGCGATTCAAGACCTTTTACAGGGAGGCGACGAACGACGCCGACCCCTGGATCTTTTTCCTTAACAGCAACGAAAAGGCCAAGTACAACTGGGCCACCAGCTCCGGCGCGCACCGCGTCAGCGACGAGGCGGTGTACTCCACGACCTCCCCCACGGTGCAGTATGGGCCCACGGAGGCGCGGAGCCCCCCGCGACGGTCGTCGGACCCCACGATCTGGCGCATCTGCCACGGCGCCCTCAAGCAGGTCATGTTCAGCATGCCGACGAACGAGGACGGAACACTGAAAGGGTCGGCCCCGCTCTTCGGTGGGGGGGGACCCGATGCGATCGCGGCTCACGTGGAGGCCCTGACGCAGGCGGCGTACGAGTCCAGCCCCCTGTTCCGACACTACCAGCCGCGCCACCACCCCAGCCAATCCTGGATGTGCGCGGGAAACGCCACGGAGCCCGCGTCAAGGGGATCGGCCACGTTCACGGACTACATGGTGAACGGCGTGCTGATCCAGGACGGAAAGGAGCTGGGGAGCATTCCCGTGCTGGGGTTCCTTGCGGGCCGACTGGGGTCGTACGCTGCTTCCTGTTTCTGCGGCTGGACACAAAACGGAGAGTGGTGTGTGGCCCCGGAGGCCGCATGTCTCTCCCTGCAGCTGCCATCGAACTGCTCCTACCGCGTTTCCGAGCAGAACGTGTCAGCGCTGGGCAAGGCGTTTGTCGCGGGCGCGTGGACCTGCCCCCACCTGGAGCTGTCGGAGCACCTGGGGTTCCTCGATCCGTCCGCGACCGAAAGGTGGCTGCAGGGGAACGTGGCGCTCAACACGTCCGGCGAGTTCCTCCTGCGCTACGGCCCCGGCGGCCTCAAGAGCGGCAACGTGCTGTCCACCGATGCAACCACGCTGGGGCTGTCCCCCGGAACCACCGCGAGCCTCGCGCAGGTGCTGCGCAACTTCCTGGCTCCCACCGACCGGATCGTGGACCCCACCCTGGCCACCGTGTACGGGTGCTCGGAGCACTCTAAGACCGCCAGCGATCTGACCGACGAGTTCGTGGAGTCGCTGTTTCCCATGGCGCAGGGGATTACCGAAACGGGGGTGGGCGCGTACTGCCTGCGGTACGCCGTTGAGCTCTCCAGGCTCAAAGCGCTGGAGCTGATGATGGGCCTGGACGAAAACTTTACGCACATGGCGGCGGCCCAGCAGAAGAGCGTGGTGCTGCTGTGGAGGCGCCGATGCGGCAGCCAGGTGCAGGTGATCGGCCTCTGCAACGCGCTGGACATGTATCACGCCAACGGGTTGCAGGTGGACAACTGCTTGCAGCCGTGGACCCTCGTAACGGACCCCTCGGTGGAAATGTATGCGACCCCGGAGTGCCTGGTGAAGATCGGCGACTACTTCTACGACCCGTGCGTGTGCAACCCCTACATCTGCGCCCCGGACGCCCAGCCCGTGTCCCTGACGCGCGCCGCCGTGGAGAAGCCCGAGTGCCGCCTGCGCTTCGACCCGCGGAAGGTGGTGAGGGCCGCGGAGCTCGGGTGGTGGGGCGCGGACGAAACGGATCCCTCCGCGTCGGCGGCCAACGCGTGGCTCGCGTCCCCTTGGAACATGCTGGACCAGGACCAGCTCATGGCCCAGCTGCTGCAAAGCTCCGACGGGGGCGGTGCGGGGAACACCCCGAGTGGCGTGCACTGGGGGGCCGCGGAGGGTTTCATGAACGAGACCGCGGAGCACTGCGACATGATCGCCGACTACTGGCCCGAGGCCGGTTACTTCCCCGTGGGGTACCACGTGACGCCGTTGTGCGACAGCGGTGAGACCGCGTACCGATCCTTCGACAACGTGTTTGCGCGGGAGGACACGGCGGACGGGGTCGTGCTGGTCTACTACGAGGACCAGACCCGGGAGAGGGACCTGGTGGACTCCCACTTCGGCGCGGGGGGCGCGTGCCGGCTGACGAATTTCGGGTTCGACATGTACGAGACCAACACGATGCGGGTGTGCACCCGGATGTCCTCGGGGGAAAACGTGGACGTGCACGTTCCGCTCGGGGGCAACGGGATGGGCTCGCTGGGAAAGGTGCGCTGCAGCGAATCGAGCACGGATCTACCGTGGGCCAACGCGGACTCCTACGATTACTACGACCCGGCGTTCCACTCGGTGGGCACGGTTCCCAACCTTCCGCCGCCCACGGCCCGGACGTACCCGGATCAAGCCGATCGGTACATGCGCATAGGCCCGCAGCATCGGATGCGCACGGAGGGGTGGGGCGACCACTGCCAGGACTTTGTGCTCCCCAACTGCTCCGCGGGGTGGACGTGCCCCACCGATTTCTACTGCGCCGACGGCGGGGTGTGCATGCACGTGGAGGTGGAGTGCAACCAGCACAGCGACTGCCCCACGGGGACGATGTGCACGGGGCTGGGGACGTGCGTACTGCCGCGAGTCACCGTCGTGAACGAGATGGGGGGCAGCGCGAGCTTCCGCGCGCACACGAGCAGCTGCCCCGGGGAGGAGTTTAGCATGCAGGGCGGATCCTACTGGGGGTACATACCGGACATCCTGGAGGCGCACGGGATGTGCTCGTACCGGCACTGGCAGGAGTACCTGTACACCCTCTCCCAGTGCTCGTGCTCCAACCACACGGCCGACTCCTGCCTGCTCAACGCCTCGCAGTGCCAGTACTACGTGTTCGACAAGACCAAGAGCAACAACCAGTGGTGGGACTCGAACAGCACCTTCCCCAACCGGCTGAAAATGATCCCCACCACGTGCGACAGGGACTACGAGCGCTTCCGAATGAATGGCGCGGAGATGAAGTCGTGCGTCCCCCGCGCGGGCCAGGTCCGCCTCATGCTCACGGACAACAGCCAGCGGTCCTACGCCGACCGCGACCCCATGTGGAAGCCCTACGACGAGGTCACGCGGCGGATCCCCCTGCGTCTGATGCCTTACAAGTCGAACACCAGCTTCGGCTTCCTGGGTTTTTCCACGGATCCCAACATCGACAGCTGCACCCGGTTCCAGCAGTGCTACGCGGACGTTTTCACGAAAAACGGCGTGCCCGCGATGCTCACCGGCTCCATCAAGCGGCCCAACCGCACACTCCTGACCGGGGCCCTGTACAACCCCGACGACGTGTTCCGGTGCGGCGTGATTGGGTACTTCGACAACGGGGTGGGGAAGTGCCGCATCGACCAGAGGATCTTCCCCCTGTACTACATGCTGTGCACAGAGACCCACCCCGTTCGCGCGCAGTGCCTCCCGGTGATCAGCGTCAGCGACCTGTTGACGACGTGCGCCAGCATTGTGAACCCTTATGACCAGAAGTACTCCATCATACACGACGTGAACGTCCCCGCGCTCATAAGGCTGTTTCAGATTTTTAAACAGCCGCAGACGCTGCAGGAACACTTCAGCACAGTCTCGTGCGCCAACAGCCTCTACGACGCCATGTCCAAAAACCCGTTCGACTCCAAGGGGTTTTACTTCCCCCTGACGTTCACGCTGTTTGAGTTCCCCTTCCCCTGGTTCTACCAGTGCGTCATCGGGTCGCGCATATCCCCCCAGCAATCGCTGGACCACGTGCTGTACCCCTGCTCCTTCTTTGAGTCGACGGAGGCGCGGACCAACGGCGTCGCGTACACCCCCCTGGCGCCCAACAGTGCGTTCGGCAACTACATCTTCGCGGTGAGGGCCGGGTACAACGAGGCCACTGTCAGGGCCACCGTAAGCAGCCAGCTCGCCAATGCCCAGGCCAAGTGGACGCAGTGCATCAACACCAAGAAGAGCCTGTACTACGCCGCAACCGACAACAGTTACCCGATGTGCTACACGGAAAAGCGCTGGAACCTTCCCGTTGCCACGCTTCCAGAGATGAAACTGATCGAGTCGTACGTCCGCCCCAACTGCGCCAGCTCCATGCGAGCAAAATACTACAGCCAGTACACCCGGACGATGACCACCCCCCCCAGCGTGATCAACCTCGTGGACAGCCTTACCCATTTCGCTGGCGCAGAACAGGCTCAGACCAGCGGATTGGAGCCACTTCTGACCAACAAGCTCCTGCAGTTTGGACTGGATCACCTCCGCGACAACTCTGCGACAGACTTACTGTCCATCAGGGACGTCAGCGTCAACAACAAATACCCCGTTCGGTTCGACCCGTCGTTGCCACCTCCCACCGACCCCCTTTTCTTCACCGCGCTGACGCAGTGGCGCCCCTCGTACCTCCCCAACACAAAGGACATCATGAACAGACACAGCGACGCGTGCAACGCGTCAGACATCAAAAGGATCTTCAAGGACAGCGCCGGGGTCGATCACTCGGAATGGGACACGGACAAGCTCAACGGGCTGGACTCGTGGGTGACCACGTGCCAGCTGTACCAAATCGGCGTGGGCGGGTGCCACCTGCCCCCCATCACGGTCGGCACCAACTCCCATTCGCTGGACGGCACCACGCCCGATCCCGAGCAGGCCTTCGACCGGTACGTCAGCGCGCTGTACCAGGACGTCAAGAACTGCTACGACGACGCCGTGTCGGCCTCCGCCACCACGGACTTCCCCTTGATTGCGCCCACCACCCTCCCGTTTTTCCAGGAGGAGGCCTCGCTGGAGTTCAAGTCCAGCTTCCAGTTCGACCTGACGAACGCGCAGAAGTACATGAACAACATCGAGCCGGACGTGAACACCCCCGTGATGTGCCGAGCGGGGAACCAGACCATCGACTACAGCCAGTGCACCGACTCGAACTTCCAGGCCCTGCGCGACCACGTGTCCACCGCCTACACGAAGAACGCGGGCGTCGTGATCCCCGACCAGTATCAGATGGACTGGACCGTGGATCGGACCATGCTGAGCACGGGGGCCATCTACAGCTACGCCAGCACGAAGAGGGACACCTCGCGCCAGTTCCTGTCGTCGCTGTTTGATCCCTCGGTGTGCCAGGCCAACAACATCCCCAAAGCCCAGCGTCTGTGCGCGTACCGATCGTCTGGCAGCATCAAGGTGGCCACCAGCGTGTCGCCGTGGATGAGCGGGGGGTGGAACCCGTACGACCAGTGCGACGTGGACCAGACGGGGCCCGAGAACGGGTACACCGAAACGATCAACGTCCAGTGCCTGTACGACACCTACTGCCCCCCCGACAAGGAGTACGACGTGGACTACTACAAAAACATGCCGTACAAGCAGGCCTGCATCAACAAGCAGGGCGAGAAGACCAAAAAGATCAACGTGGACTCATCGTCCACGTACAACCTCTGCAGGCACACCCTGAAGGAGGATTCGATCTGCATGCACAACCAAGGCATGCTCGGGGGCACCGACGGCATGCCCATGGAGGAGTACGCGACGAACGGGAACCTGTTCTCGCTGCACAACTTCACGGGCGTCCCCGAGGGCGACGGCTACCCCCTGGGGAACGTGCTTCTCGCGGGCGGAGCGTCGGACTACGGTTTTGTCAGGATTCCACTGGCGCACATCGGGGGGCACCACCTGGGCATGATAATCACCAACTCCACCATGCGCATGTTCCGGTTGCCACTGAAGCCCGCGCCCGACAACGCGCGCATGCGCCAGTGGGACTCCCTTGACGTCCAAGACTGGATCCCCCAGTGGATCGCCTCGATGGCCCAGGACGACGCCGAGTACTTCAACTCGATCAGGGACATTGCGTTTACCGTGGGCACCGACTCCGACGACGGCACGCCCCTTCTGGGCTGGGACTGCGCGCTGCGCCGACGCGCCTTTTACGGCGGTGGCGTGAACGAGTTTCCGCCCTCCCTGCCCTCGGCGCGTCGCTCCGAGCGGACGTTCGAGGACATGACGGGGGGCAGATACGCCCACCCCACGCAGAAACACGCCAACGCGTCGAAGCTCTTTGGGTACTACGAAACCACCAACGGCTTCTGCTTCTGCCCCATCAGCGACGAGGTGGCCCCCGGGATGTGCAGCGTCCTCAACAGCGACCTGAAGCACAACTGCTCCCTGTACAAGACCGTCCGCGCCATGCGGGGCAAGGAGTGGGGGTGGACCCACACGTTCACCCCCATGTCCAAAACCAACGAGTACAAGCGATGCACGATGCAGCTGGACTGGCCGTTTATCCCCGGGACCCTGCGCGACGGGGGCACGATCGACACGAAGACCCCCGGCAGCGACGCGTACAACGCGTGGGCAACGGCGTCGGAGACGGAATCGCAGCGGTGCCACGTGCTGGACAGGACCCAGCCGTTCGCCTACCTGTTCAAAAGCGCCAACCAGCTCAACGAGGCGGGGTTCAACACCCTGGATCGCGGGGCCTGTCACACGGGGAGAACCCAAGACGCCCTGCGAACGCACGATGCGCAAAGGTGCGTCCGAGTGGGGGACACGGACGGCAAAACGGTGCAGCTGATGTGCGTCGACAACACGGCCCCCACCACGGCGCGCCGCAAGTCGCAAACGTCGTCGGAATCCGCGTACTCGTACAAGTTCCAGCGCCGCCGCTGCTCGCAGTGCAGCAAGCCCCCCGCGTTCAAATCCAAGCAGGGCACCACGATCGGACAGGAGACCAGCTTTGGGATACCGTACCGGCGCTCGGTGGAACGCACCCTCGCCAACGACCTGCGCAAGGCCCTCTGTCAGGGGTCCAGTTCGTGCCTGTCGCTGCTGAACCGATCCGCCTGGCGGCCTGGCAACTTCCTGCGGGCGTACCTGAGCAACCCGACAAGTCTCTTTGCCAACGCATCCTCCAGCCTGTACAGCACCTCGTTCGCAGGAGCACCGCCCGTGAACGACGACAGGATGTGGGCCAAGGAGTGGGCGTACTGCCCGTCCCCCGAAGCCCTGCGCACCGGCGTGAACTGCACGGGGTCCATCACCAAGGCGCAGTGGCGAGGCGACAAGGTGCACTCCTGCTACTCCGCCATTAACTCCGCCCTGAACGGGAAGGAGGATCCCATGGCCAAGACCAACATCTGCGCCCTGGACGGCCGGCTGGACTCGCTCTGCCAGGCCATTCGCACGGCGCAGAGCCTGATTGCGTCGGCGAACTGCCTCGCCAGCGGGAGCGACAAGTGCGCACTGCAGGAGTACGTCTACACCCCCGCGACCTGGGAAACGACGAACCAGGCGTTCGTCCACGAGACCGTCGAGGCGTTTTACAAGCGAACGGACGGCGGTTGCGCCGACTCGAACGACTGCATCTGCCCCACGGATGCCGTGCTGGCCGCCTTCCGCCTGAACAACTCGCACATGCTCGCGCAGTGCCCCGCCGTGTCCATCATGGTCCTGCAGGAGGTCTTGAAAGGGGTGCGCAGCCTGATTGTCCCCATCTGCCAGGCCCTGAGCCGCGTGCTCAGCATGGCGATCAACCTGATGCTGACCCTGACCCCCTCCATGAGCGTCCGCGCGACCGCCATGGACCAGGCGTTCGTGGACTGGGCGGAGCTGAAGCGGCTCGTGTCCGGGACCGGTGGCACCGTCTCCGACCTCTTTTTCGACCTGCTGTTCAACACGGGCCGCCTGGGAACGTGGCTGCGCACGGTCATCCTGGACGGGTGTGGGGCCGTGAACTCGGTGTACCGGTTCATCGGCTCCTTCGGGTGCAGCCTGATCATGGAGCAGCTGCCCATGTTCCTGGGGAACCTCCGCGTGGTCAGCACGTGGATCGACATCGGGTTCACGGTGGTCAACGACGTTTTCCAGGTCGTTCTGCGCAACTACCTGCCGAACGCCATGATGGACCTGTACCAATCGGGCTACAGAAACTTCTTCCAGACGTCCAAGTACAAGGAAAAGCAGGCCGCGTACGCCACGCAGGCCACCCTGGACGCGGCCAATTTGGCGCAGGGGCGACCCATGTCGCTGGAGGACCGCGTCAAGAAGCTGGAGAGCAGGGAGTCCAAAACCATCAACAGCCTGGGCTCCGCGATAGAGGCCGAAAAATCGGGCGTGAAGGCCGCCAAATCCTCCGCGGGCCTGCTCTCCGTCCTGGGCCCCATCGGGATCATAGGCGGGATCCTCGATCTGGGCATCACGGGGTACCAGATGTACAACGACGCGCAGATGGCCATGAAGATCGCCAAGGCCGCCGCCGACTTCCCCGACACCCTCACGCTCTTCGACTTCAACAGCTTCTGGGAGGGGATCGACAAGTTCGCCAAGTTCCTCGAGTCCGACCTGACGTGCTTCACGATGGACCCGACGCAGGACCTGATTTCCTGCGCCGTCCTGGAGGTCCCCCCTCCCGACATGGAATCGATCGACTCCATGGCCCCCCTCCCCAGCGCCTGCTGGGCCGACGCGCAGCAGCGCCAGGTGAGCGTGAGCACCCTGTATGCGTGCACCCCGACGAGCACCTGCTGCCAAGACGGCGTCAACTGCGGGAAACCCCAGCTGTGCGGCGACTGCCCGGTCCCCTCCTCGACGGCGTTCAGGACCTACGGGTGCGACACGCTGACGCAGCGGTGCCAGTGCGGCCTCCCGGCGTTCGACGTGTCCAAGTGCGTGGCGCAGAGGGACTGCGGCCCCACCACGTCCTGCTCGCTGCTGACCAGCATGAACGACGTGTCGTTCGGCGCCATCAAGACGTGCTCGAGCTGCTCGGTTCCGCCCATTTGCCTGATCGGGAGCGACTCGGTCTCGGGGAAGTGCACCTGCCTCCCCACGGGCGACACCGAGGTGGATCGGTGCTCCAACGGCGCGGGGTCCGTCACGTTTCCGAACCCGGTTCACCTCTGCGGCTACGCGACGGACGCCGGCGCCTACTTCTTCTGGCCCGAGCTGGCGCTTGTGCAGTGCGCGAACCTGAATTCACCCGTGTGCTCGGAAGTGGTGACCGAGCAAGGCACGACGCTGTACATGCCCGTGGGGTCCAGGCTGCGGGGGATGCAATTCGCCTACTCCTCTCGGCGACTGCTGTCCTTCGAGAGCACCAACGCCTCCGCCGCGCCCCACTTCGGTCTGCCCCGCGTCTTCTCCCCCGACGACCCGGCGGACGACATCACCCCCGAGCTCCTGCACGACATGCTCGTGAACCGCAGCTGGAACCACACGGCCGCGCCCTGCGCCACCCTGGCGCACGCGTACCAGCAGGGGCAAAAACTGGGACCCGTGGACGAGTCGGCGCTCCACTCGTGCGTCTACTGGCGCAACGTGGGGAAGAAGCTCATCGCGGACTACGCCCTGCAGACCCTGGAGAACTTCGACACCTTCCTGCTGTCGCCGGACGATCTGGCGGCCGCCCTGGGCCAGCGCGGCGTGGTCGAGGAGCTGATCCTGCGCAAGCCCCTGACCCTGCTGGTGGCCGCCATGTACTCCCCGTGGATGAAGCCGGTGCGGGCCCTGCTGATCGCCTCGCACGCCCCGAACGTCAGCCGGATCCTCCAGGGCATACGCATCCCCTGGCAGCGAAACATCTCGGCGCTTTTCCCCAACAGCACCGTGGTCTTCCCCCGAGGGAGACGCCTGCTGGGCCTGGTGGACGACGTGGAGGCCGAGATCCACGCCATGCCGTACTACTCGCAGATCAAGAGCGTCGCGGACCAGATCACGCTGCCCACCGTGGACGTGTCCGTCGCCTCCGCGGTGGCGCAATCGTGGCTGCGGGACGGTTTCACGTGGCGCAAGACGGTGTTTCAGGGGACCTGCGCCCCCATCCAAGTGGTGTGGGGCTCCTCCACGCAGGTGGTCAGGACCCTCAGGCAGTACTACCTGTACTTCGCGCAGATTCACGCCCCCAGGAACATCCCTCGGAGCCTGCGGGCGATCCTCCCGGACCTGCGCGCTCCCGCCGGGGCCACCCCCGTGTCGGCCACCGGGAGAATCTCCGAAACCCCCGTGGGATCGACGCGGGGCATCGGCGCGACGATGCTCGGATGGGTCATGCGGTCCCTGGGGGTGACCTGGGGCGACGTGGCGTGGTTCCTGTCGGACCCGTGCAGCGGCAAGGACTGCACGGAGGCGAACCGGTGGACCCTGACGTACCTGCTGGAGTCCGTGACCTTCTGCGACTTCGAGGCGGTCACCTACTGCAACCGGCAGAGGCGCGACATGGCCAGCAGCCTTCTGTTCGCCCTGATCGTTTACCTCGTGTTTCAGACCGTGTTCACCTTCGTGGGGGTCCCCGCCATGGGAAAACTGGTCTTCTACGCCATCCCCTTCTTCGTCCTCTGGTACAGCACCGGGACCTCCCCCGCGTGCCTCCCCATGCTGCCCACGTGCCTGCTCGACGATTTTTTGTTGGCAGCCAAGGGGATACTGCCGGCCACCGCGGCCGTGCCCCCGCTGCTGCTGTCCGCCGACGGGAGATCGCTGCGCTCATGCGCGGAGCTCCAGTTCACCTCCTGGAGGGACCCCATCGCCTTCGGGATGTGCGAGCTGGGGATGTGCGGCGTCACGGTGAACAGCACGTACCTCCCCGGCTTCTACTGGGACGCCACGCAGAAGCAGGCGCAGGTGGACTCGGCGGACGTTGGCGCGTACCGGCTGTGCGCCCTGGTGACGTCGGCCGAATCCATGCCGGTGTTCCTGCTGATTTCGCTCGCGATCCTGTTCCTGTCGTCCGTGGTTCTGACGGTGCTGAACGTGGTGCCACCCCTGCTCACCATGGTGTGGCACGTGGTGAGCTTTAACCACGCGCCCGCCGAATAAGCGAATTGAACGTGATATTTAAGCGAGAGAGAGAGCGGGCACCCCATCCTATGATTATTACACATGAACACCACCGATAGCAACCGGCGCTTGACGAACGCAGCCCGAGTGAGCATTCACCGTCTTGTTCCCCGAGATAAGAGCGAGGCATTCTACGTGAAACACAGGGATGCGCTGAAGGCACTCGTCAGCGAGTGCGTGAAGGATACTGCCACCCCCATGACGAAGCACACCGAGACCGTGCAAGAGTTCATTAGGACGGCGTATGGTAAATGGGACAGGCCCACTCCCGCCGTGGTACCCCCGGCCCCTGCGCCTAGCATATCTGACATTACGAAGAGATACCAGCAATTCAAACAGGAATCGGCCAAGGCCGCACGGGCAAAGCCGCAGGCAGCGGCACAGTCTGAACCGCTACCGCGCAGCAGGGCCCTGCAGGCAGCCGCCGGAACACCCGAAGGCGCGATAATACAGGGGCGACCCAAGAAGGGCGTAAAGTACCCCGACATGAGCAACGTAAAGACGCCCCACTTCGGAACGTTCGATCAGGTGTTTAGATGCCTCCAAGGCAAGCCCATTTACGATCGATTGAGGAAGAATCGGTATCTGCTGAGCGACCCCTTCTGCGCCGCCAAGACCCACGAGGAGCGACGCTACTCCATATGCGCCATCTTCTGCCAGTTGGATTTAATCTCGGCGTGCGACTGCGAGAGCACAAGGAAATGCCTCCGATTCCTGGTCTCCGAAAACTGCGTCACAGAAAAGGAAGCGTGCAACGACCACAACCTAATCCTGATCATGATCGCTATTCTCGGAGAGGTAACCGAGCAGCCCCTCAAGCTCAAAAACGTGGCCACACTCTGCGACAAAACGGGCATCCTATACAGAACGGAGGAGCTGTACACGCTCATGTACTGTATCGCCCCTCAGCTGATCGAGATCATCAAGAACGGCAACGCCCCACGACCCAGATACATGATCACGCTGCTCAACCCGAAGCGGGTATGCACATGGACCCTGCAGGGCGACACAAAGATCCAAAAGAAGGACGTCCTTAACATCCTGTACAGATCGGGCTACCGGTTTAAGGAGCGCAGGTACGCGGGGGGGGCAGGGTGCATCTCCCAATGCCGCAGCGATGTGATACATCAGGAGGAAGTGGCCGCGTCTCTTTTGGGCATAGCCCGCGCCCTTGCCCCCGCCCCCAATGACGACGACGGGGGGATCGAGCCCGACGACTCTGATGACGACGACGGGGAGATCGAGCCCGACGACGGGGGGATCGAGCCCGACGACGACGACGACGACGACGACGACGAGTGAAAACACCCCGTGTTTTCCCCGTTTCTGTATATAAAACCACCGTCGACTCGTGCTCGACCCCTGAATGTCGCGGCACAACAAGCAGAAAGACGATTTTGTGTTGGAGTTTTTGTTTATGTGCTCCCTCCTCGTTGCCACGTGGGGCTGCTATATCCTCCTGTTGGAGAACGCGAATCTGTTGGAAGAGTAAAACAAAGGCACGCGCGATTTATTAAAAACACCGCGCGGCGGTTGGAAAAACACACCCAAATGTTAGTGGAGGAGTACTTGCAGGTATGCATCGTCTTCGTCGTCTCGTACGCGCTGATAGTAGCGCTTGCCGTGTACGCGCAGCAGCAGCTCGTGCCCGAGGAGCCAGCACCTCCGTCCAATGCCGCGGCGGCGTTCATGCGTCTTCGCATTGCTCGACCGGGTCGTCCTCTTCGGTGGGGAGTTTAGCACCGGGGAAGACGTGGGCGTACGAGGCGTTCTGGATTTCGTAAATCTCTTGGTAATTCAAACGGCGGCGCCCCGTATCCTTCTCGTACTTGGCCCACACGCTGTTGTTCCACTCGCTGACAACCAAAGCGTTGCCAACGTCGTGCTGCTTCATGTAAAGCTCCATCCACGATCCCTTGGACCCCTTCGGGACGACTCCGTCGCGGTTCATCAGAAAATTGAACATGTGAATGACCTCCACGGCGATTTCCAGCTGCCTCCTGCTCAATCCCGCCACCACCTCCGGCGCGATGTCGCTGCCAACAAAAAAACGGAGTGAATAAAACGCCGAACAAGGCAAAAGGAGCATGCTTGGTAGTTACATGTTGGAATCAAGCGGCTCCGCGTACTTGGCAACTTCATCACCGACGTCAAATGCTCCCTCACGACTAAAGTATCTGAGACGCGCTCCTTCCACGGCCAGTTGCCCAGCGGCAATGGCAATGGGCTGACCGTACTTGAAGGGCATCTCGCATCTATCGGAAGGCGACGACGAATCCATGGCAAATCGACACACGAACAAATTAAATTTGCTTAAATTTGCTTCCTTGTTAGAAAGCCCGTCCACTCCCAATTTACGTATAAAGCCCGGCCCCCAGGCGACGTTTGCGAGCCGTCAAGGGGCATACACGTCCTTAATAGATTTAAAATGCCCCTCTACGTGTAAAGCCGACCCCCGGCCTGCTTTCAAATTTTGCATCGATTCGTTTGGGGCTCCGCGGGAAAAAAGAGCCCTTCCGGCCCATTTTAATCTACCAAGGGAGTGGTGCCAGTTTCTTTCCACTCGGTTTGCTTCTGCCACCCACGCGCGGAAGAAGGGGAGATGCAAGCCGATCGACCCCTCAAGCGCAATCACTCGAGGATTGCCTCCAGCGACAGCGAGCCTGACAACGGCAACGGCGCCAGCGATGAGGAAATCCACAATCCAGAAACGAATCCAGCTCCATTGAATACATCCTTGGTAAATAATTTGGGCATCGACAATGCGGAGCCGCCACGCTCATCGCAGGAAAGCGAGGCGAGCACGGTGGATGATTTGGTATTTTTACAGCCGCAGCCGCAGCCTATTGTAGGAGATGTGTCCGAATACTACGCCACCGACTTTGCCACGGTCTCCGAGCGACTGCGCAACGTCCAGCCGATGCAGTCCTTTGACATCCCGATTCGGATTTGCGACGACTACCACAACGTGATTTTTCCCGAGCTTCGGCACATTGTCACCATGGACGGCGTCAGCAAGAGCTTTGTCACCATCCCGCCGAAGGATCCGAGCCACCTGGTGCAACCGTATGAAGGGGCCTCCTTCGCCTTCGTCGACCGGTGAGCCCCTCCCTCGCAATTTGGTCTGATTCCACCGCTGATCCATTTTTTTCCGGCGCCCCAGCTGCATTGGCAGTTCTATTCCCGAGCACATCAAGGACTGCCTCTACTTTTTCTTCAAGCTGGGCACCGCCATCGAAACGCACGGCTACAAGAAGTACGCCCTGCCGACCCCCAGGCACCATCTCACCTTCCAGGACAAGGGCGTGAAATCCATTCAGGAGATTCGGTCCACCCCGCGCAACCCGGACGCGGAGGACGCGGAGGACGTCAACTCCACCCGCTTCAGCCTGGCCAGCGCGTTTCGCAACCACCACGAGGCGGAGGAGCAATACATCAACCAGGAGCCCTTCAGCGTGCGGGTGGGGTTCACCGGGGCGTTCTTCGTGTCGGACGCCAAGCTCCAGCGCGAGGTTTTCTGCGTCCTCTACATCACGCCGCTGCGGAACTTCGACATGCTGTCCTACATCACGGAGGACTTCCTGACGCGCCCCAAGGTCCAGCCGAAGGAAAAGGAGTGGCTGGAGCTCAACTCGATCTGGAAGACGATCCTGCGCCAGGAGGCCAACAACAACTGCGGCCTCAAGGGGGATCCCTGCACCCACGTGAACAACCCGGGGCACGAGCTGGGGGTCTACCGGATCACCAACCTTCTCAGCGTCCCGCTGCGCATCGCCGAGCTGATCTCGCGGGAGTACCGGGAGGTTTCCAACCTGAACATCATTGGCTGCCCCCAGCTGACGCACCTGCGGGACGACGCCATGCGCAAGTACGTCAAGTACATGAACGAGCTGGTGGAGCAACACTGCCGGTGGCAGGAGAAGCACGCCAACTGCCGCCGGGCGTTCGCGGAGATGAAGGACGAGGAGAAGTACGACGCCAACTTCAACCTACCGCACCCCGGCGGCTGGCCCATCAAGGCGGTTCCCTCCCCCGACGGGGACGGGGTGATGTACACCCAGTTCAGCAACGTCTTCTCGCTGCCCATGATGATGACGTGGGGGATCCTGATCCCGATGTCGACGTTCCTGACGAACCGGGAGACGTTTGTGATCAACATCGGGGGGATTCCGAACGTGGCCGAGAAGTCCATCATCGACTTCAACACGTGCAACCTGGACGACGCCAACCCCGCGACCATACCGAACGAGCTGATCCTCAAGAGCCAGGAGCTGGCGACGCCCTACACGCAGGCCAAGACGTTCTACGGCCCCAACGCGAACGTCGGCGCGGAGATCAAGACGAACTCGTGCATGCTCGCGTGGTGGCACGCGGTGCTGACGGACATCCAGTCGCAGCGGCGGAACAACATCACCACCCCCCTGCGAGCGGCGGAGCTGATCGAGAACCAGGTCCGCATCTCCATCAAGAAGCACGTGGGGATGCTGAGCGACCACTCGTACCGGAGCGACTCGCTGGAGCAGGAGTTCCACACGATCCGCCAGATTTCGAAGACGCTGATGGGCAAGGAGCGGATGGCCGCGTACGTCTCGGCGCTCCGGGAGGAGAAGTCGCCGTTCAGCATCCGCCACGACGCGTACATGTCGACGCAGAGCGTGTTCTACACGTGCCTGGAGGACCTGAACAAGGACTTCGCGCTCAACTCGACGAACCTGGAGCTCTTCCTGGAGATGTTCCTGGCCTCGATCCACCACAAGCTGGGGTCGCACAACGGGTCGGGGTTCATGGACTTTTTCCACGGGCTCCTCATCGTCGGGGGGCGCGGCCACCTGAGCGTGATGGGCAACGGCCGCAACGGCGTGGGGGTCATCCGCATGGACAACCGGAAGCAGAACTCGACGGGGGCGGGCTACTCCCAGGAGAAGCTCAACATGCTCAAGGAGATCTACGGGCTCGAGGTGGGGATCACCGTGAAGGACAACAAGATGCTGATCTTCTGCCACCAGCAGTGGACCCGCGGCGCCATCGAGCAGATGTCGTGCATGGTGACGGTGAACGGGATCCTGAACAGCCTCCCCCCCGTGGAGCTGAACGAGAGGGACGGCGTCATCCTGGAGGCCCGCGACGGCAACGACCTCACCCCGCTGGTGAAGCTCTGCTTTGCCCGCGACGCGTCGAGCATCGGGCAGATCGTGGTGACCACCGTGGACCCGAACAAGACCAACGAGCGCCAGACGGCGCAGAAGGAGCAGATCACCCGCATTCCGATCCTGGCCCTCTGCAGCAACTGCCTCGACGACACCGGCGAGCAGTGGAACACGATGGCGGCGGTGCTTCACGTGGCGGCCCCCGGGGTGTCCTCGTACAAGTCCAAGAAGGCCACGAAGTCATCCAAGTTCTCCGACGTCGGCTGCGAGAAGTGAGAACCCCCCCTTCCCCTTCCCTTTGTGCGCCTCCCCGCGATTTATGCCCCTGAGCGCAGGAATAGCGTCCGCGGGGGCACTCTGGAGGATCGGCCGCGGCGACCCCTCCTCGCCAAGACCGTCATGTTTGTCAACGTGTTTGCCAAGGTGATGGTAGCGGTCCCGCATCGGTCCGGCGTATGCCCGTTCCAGATAAACTTTGTCACCGCCGCGTTCCTGGACTGGATCTTTATGCTCGTCAATGGGCACGTGGTGTCGCTCTTCAGCCCAAGGGTTCTCGAAAGCCTGTCTCGGATGAAGGTAAGCCTCCGCCACCCCGCACACATCCCACATGTTGGTCAGCGCGTCCATGACGAGAAACGTGGTGTGCAGAAAGGGTACGAAAGCAGGGGAGTACCGGAGACCGTCTTTATCCACACCATGGAGGCCCTCATGCACGCCGAGGAGGCCATGATCCAAGACAACGACAGGAACTGGTTCATCCAGCCCGCCGTCGATGCCACCCTGGCCAGCCGCTACAACCCCCTCGCCATGACGCAGGTGCCCCCCGTCCTCGCCCTGGCTCTCTTGGATCACGGCTAACCGAGGCGTGGACCGCAGGCTGTTTCCGTGGCCCATAGTCTTCTGACCCGGGGGATTCATAGCGGCATGGTCTCCGTCGTTAGCTGTCTTATACAGGCGCTGCACGTACCAATTATCCCCCTTCACCATCTCTGGGCCTTCTTCACCGAGGAGGAGGTATGTGGCCCCGCCCCCACCCCCTTGTATTTACGACCCGCCGTTTGGCAGCGAGCGAGAGATCTCGCATGTCCCAGGGCGCCGATTTGTCTCAAGCCGATACCGAACCCGTGTTCGTAGAAGAGGAAAACGAGGGCACCGTCGACGCAGTCTCTCAGGCATGGGCGGATCAATTGGAGCTTGCCGAGCCGCCCTCGCCGATGCTGATTCCCCCTACTATTACTTTGGTGCCCTCGCCGATCGCCCCTCCCCCACCGGTTTCACCCGCGTCGTCGTCCGCGGATCAGTCAAAGCTCATCGAAGTTGCTCGCATCCAAAGCGGCCGCCTGTCGCAGCTCGAGGACGTTATGAACCGTTACCAGATGATCACCGACCAGACGCTGGGCCGCCTGGACTGCGGGTTCCAGCGCCTGGAGACCGTCCACAACCAGATCATCAGAGACATCAACGCGCTGAAGACCGCGCGCGACGCGATCTTTGACGAGCTCGGGTTCGAGAAGATGCAGACGCGCATCGCCGCCTCCGCGCACCCCCCGCCGCCGCAGCAATTCGGGCGAGGGGGGTACCGCCAGGAGAGGCAGCCCGCAGACCCCTGCTACGAGTACGGTTCCCCCCCGTGGCAAACGCAGGCGCCCCGGCGCGGTCGCGGTGGGGGTGGGGGTCGCCGCTGATCGAATCGGGCCGCAGGCGCCTACCTCGGCCTCGAACACTACGGTGATACGGTACCACAACAGCATCCGCCGCTGGGTGTCGTGGCTCGGGGACACCCACTGCTTCTGCCCCGCCAAGGCGGAGATGACGTACAGCACGAGCAACATCACGCACTACATCTCGACCCCGGGCACGGACATGGGCGCCGCCGACGAGTCCCCGGACGTCCAATCGGTGCTCCGCGTCAGGGTGGACAGCAAGTCGCAGCGCTCGGTGGAGAGCCTGGTGGGCGAGCTCATCTCCAGCGAGTTTGGCGCGGAGCTGCAGACCTTCTGCCACTTTGGGAAGGAGGCGAGCATCATCCCGCTGGTGCTGCGCGACATGCTGGCGATGCAGGTGGACCTCCGCCCCATCCTCTACCGGGCCCCCATCTACGACTCCAAGAAGCACATCACGAAGCTGGCCCTCCAAGACCGACTTCCGGGCCTGTGCGCGCGCAGCAACACCCAACCGGGCCCGCTCCTGCAGGAGTTCGCGTGGACGTCGGTGAGCAACTCGGTGATGGCGAACGGCTACGGGATCAACATGTGGGGCCTTTTGACGCTGGCGTCGATGATCGGGTGCACGGAGATCCACTGCAAGAACTCGAGCCGCATGGCGTCGTCCGTGCTGTCCTGCATCATGAGCATCGCGCCGGCCGCCTCCACGCCCGGGAAGTTGATTCCGGTGCGCAGCTTCAACCCCAACACGACGACGCACGAGTACGTGCCGGTCACCCTCCAGCCGGGGAGGAGCCTGCGGAACGAGCACTTCATCCGCCCCTCCAAGGACGACAGCTTCGCGCGGGGAGGCATCCACACCTTCTGCCCCGTGACGGACGGCATGGCGCCCGAGGACTACCTGGGCTGCGGCCACGTGGCGGCGATGGCCAAACTACTGTGCTGCAAGTTCATCGAGGTTCCCGCGAAGCACCTCAAGGGGTTCTACCAGCTGGTCCCCGGGCGCTACTACGCGCTCTACAAGCACCCCCACGAGCGCAGCCGGGAGATGCGGGAGGGGACCCTGATGATCGGCAAGACCGGGGTGGAGATCGTGCACTGGGCCAAGGGCGATCGCGAGATGGGGGAGGGAGCGGGCAGCACCGTATCGTTCCTGAAGTGGCACGACGAGCTGCGCGACCGCGAACTGCTGGTGCTGCCCATGGTGTTTCGACAGGGCGCGGCCGTGTGGGCCGAGGACAAGATCCACGTGGGGTGCCTTGTGACGCACGGGACGCGCCGGGAGCTCGCGCGCGCCAGGGGGAGCGAGCCGGACGAGAACGAGTTCGTCTCCAACTTCGACCACGTCAACCACTGCTACTGCGCCCAGATGGAGGAGTCGGACTACGAGCAGATCGACCCGGAGGAGGTGATCGACCGCCTCATTCCGCCGGGGACGACGCTGTGGCTCAAGCCCTACACCGTCTCGTGGGACAACCTGCACGCGAAGTTCCCCCTGAAGGTCTTCAACGAGGGCGAGACGGACAACCGCGCCCTCGCTGTTCGACTGGATTTTCCCCCGGAGGACGACTACACCCCCGGGCAGCTCTGCGTCATCATCCTGGAGCGCAAGCCGGGGACCCTTCGCATGCAGGAGCCGGAGTACGAGCACCACTTCGTGGACCCCTGGGAGCTCGTCGCGGTGGGGACGGAGGGGTACACGGAGCTGCGGGAGCTGGAGCAGATCTAACTCGCTGCGTTATTTAACGCGCGCGCAAAGCGAACTGACCAGAAAAACGATGAGCGATGACGAGTGTGGTGAGTGCAGTGAAGACAAAAACCCTCTGATGGACAAGGCACCAGACGAGGCGTTCGCGCCGGTCGTCAAGAAGCCGCACACGGAAGAGGACGGTGTTTCGGTTTATTCAGTAAACAAGATGCTGAAACAACGGATGTACGCCCAGACACACGAGTGCATGATGGCGTCCGGGGTAATTGTTTTCATCTGCGGGGGCTGCATCCTGTCGTACTTGTACTGCCAGCAGTGCCTCCTGGGGATCCTGGTCTTCAGCGCGTGCATGTGCCCGTGGATCCCGTACTTTAACGTGCCGCTGTGGGTCAGCATCATCATGCTGGTGTCGCTGGGCTGGCACTTCACGGTAGGGCGTCTGACTCTAACGTGGCAGTAGCCACCACCTCGACGGACACGGCCATCGAGG